>Ga0306864_1000195_pt1 | contig 29417 bp, 28 predicted proteins | sample AntRauTorckE5430_FD_190448 | JGI IMG/M metagenome (GOLD analysis project Ga0306864, IMG submission 190448) | Saline lake microbial communities from Rauer Islands, Antarctica - Metagenome Torckler E5 #430 (v2) (version 2) | ecosystem: Environmental > Aquatic > Non-marine Saline and Alkaline >...
CTACTATTAGTGAAAAGAAGCCCGCAGCTGTCAGTGTTGCAGAGAATGATTCTGTAAAGGCTGCTACAACCACATTGGATGATTTGTTATTGGCACCGACACCCGCCGCACCACCACCAACACCAGTGATTGAGGGAGTTGCTCCAGTTGCAGTTGTTCCAGAAATAAAGGATGAGGTAGATGAGATGGATGAATTTGATGATTTTTTCAATGATCGTGTTGGCAAGGAATGAGCCATGAAGAAATTATATATTGGTACTAGTTAGGTTCTGTACTACTGTACTGTGCAAATGAAGATACTCGGACTACCATACTGTTTACTCTACACGTAGAGAGACAAGATCCGAATTGTCAAGGCCGGATCTCACAATTTGAAAGAGCGCGTTCGTGCAGTCAAGAGCATACATATGAGTAAGAGTATACATTATATTATAAACAATATTCATTATGCATTATACTTTACGGACAGTATGCACCAAAGATGAATCTGAAGACCAATCGTTGAATCATAGATTTATCAAATAATGTGCTTAGACGGAAATTTCTGTTTTTATTCCGCACCATGTATACATCATGATCATGGTGCTATGAATACGGATATGTTCAACATGTGATTTTGTGAATTTAGAATTGTTTTTGAATCGCTTTTTTAGTCTTTAGATTTGGGCATATAAGTCGGAACAAGTTCGTAGCGAACTGATAGACAGCGGGAGTGACAAAAGAATTAATTACAGACACCTCTCACTTAGAAGCATAGGTACCGGTATGGTACTGCTATTACATTATTACAATGATTGATGATGGGGAGGAACAAAAATGGTGCACATGCACAAGCAAAAAGATAATTGCTAAGGTAGGTTTCGATCCTACGACCTTCGGGTTATGAGCCCGACACGCTTCCTCTGCGCCACTCAGCATGTTTGGTTACCGCTTTCAAGGCTATTGGCAAATACATACTCTTTTTTATCACAAAATCGAAGAAAAACTTCTATTATCAATTTTATGTGTTACGTATTTCAGGTGTAACCATTGGATACCGATACAATTTAATTGTCATGCAGTTGAGACGAGTTGGTAAACTACTTTAGTTTATAACAACAACAACAGTAGTAGTAGTAGTACTGGTTTTCAAAGGGGTCAAACAAATCAATTGTTAGAAATAATATACCCAGCAATAACATCATAGGTTTTAAGACCTATTTGAAAGTTGTTTCGTTCAGCTTCTTTTGCTTTCTACGATACACGAACAACAACTATTTAGCTACGAGCAAATGCGGCTATCCAGCATCCAGCAGATGTACTAGCAATAGAATCCATCATCAACGACAAAACATCAGAGTATCTATTGTATAACCCAAGATACAAACAAATATCATCGACGATTACAATGACAAACGGAGAAGCCATGGAAATCGAAACTGCAGGATCACCAGCATTTGCACCAGCAGATGCACCACCCGTTGCACCAGCAGTAGCAGAAACAATAACAGAAACAGTACCAACCATTGAAGATGACGAAGAGGACATTGCCGACCTCATCGTTATGCTCGATAGCGCACAGGACACCTTCGCCGCCTCCGACATCGATTCATCCAAAACTATCGCAACCCTGACCGCCATCCTAACCGAACCACAAAACCGTTACGGAAACAAAGCATCCTCCGTCAAAGAAAGAGCAATTTACCTCCTGGCGCGAACGCACTGCCAAGCCCAATCATACAATGAAGTCGTGGCACTCCTCACTGGATCCGCATGTTCACCCTTTTTTGAAAATGTCACCAAGGCGAAATGTGCTAAAGTTGTTAGAGCCGTCTTGGAAATTGTCTGCGCACTAGCAGCAGATGAGTTCGATATCCAGCAGCAGATTTGTAATAATATCATTGAATGGACCATTCAGGAAAAACGATCTTTTTTGAGACAGAGGGTGCAGGCTAAGCTCGCATCGGTTTTGTACAATCAGGATAAATACGGGGAAGCACAGACACTGGTCGATGGACTCTTGTCGGAATTAAAGAAATTGGACGATAAACAATTGTTGGTCGAAACGCATTTGGTTGAAAGTAAAATTCATCATGGGTTGAGGAATCTGCCAAAGAGTAAAGCGGCACTGACTGCTAGTAGAACTTGTGCAAATGCTATCTATGTTGGACCGGGATTGCAGAGTAGTATTGATGGGATGAGCGGTGTGTTGCATTGTGAAGAGGGGGATTATAATACAGCGCATTCGTACTTTTTGGAAGCGTTCGAACAGTTGGATCAGTTGGAGAGCGATAAACACAAAGGAAAAGGTGCCACAGGTGTCAATGTGAAGGAGGGGAGCGCATTGAGTTGCTTGAAATATATGATGCTATGCAAGGTTTTGGATAGCTTGACCAAAGCTCTGAAATTGAGTGCTATGGGAGGTGTTGGTGAGTAGTGTTTTCTGTGTTGTATTATATGACCATGATCACATGCTTTAATGAACGGTGTCTTTTTCGTGCGCTTCCATTCATCCCCATCTCACAATTTGATATCATCTGTTGCTCGTATAGGCGCCAGATCCAACAAGGCAGACGTAGACATCTCTGGTATAATCTCCAGCAAACAAGGAGTCAAATACGCAGGTAGAGACATCGAAGCAATGTCAGCCATTGCATCAGCTGCAGCCTGTAGATCTCTGAAAGACTATGAAACTGTCTCTGAAAAATATTCTCATGAACTCCAAGATGATATTCTCATCAAACACCATCTCAAAGTTCTACATGAACAATTGTTGGAAAGTAACTTGATCCGGATCATTGAACCATACTCTTGTGTAGAGATTGATCATGTGGCTGAATTGATTGATATGCCTCAAGCACTTGTTGAGAAAAAATTGAGTCAAATGATTCTGGATAGAAAGATGAATGGAATTTTAGATCAAGGAAAGGGACAGCTGATTGTTTATGAGGAAGGAGAGAAAGATTTGGCAATGGAGAAGGGGTTAGATGTCATTGAAAACATGGATAATGTTGTCAGTTCCTTATTTGTCAGGAGTAATGCATTGAGAACTACCATGGCGTAGATCTAAGGAATGAATGACAATGTGCTCAATGACTATGGTATTATGTGAGTTTGATTTGGGAAGGAAGAGGTAAAAGGTTTAGAAATGAGGAGAAAAGGGAAGTCAAAGCCAATACCCAGATGGATCTATAATTATTGCCATTCAGAAAGCAATGATAAATAACAATTAGTTGGCTTTAATGAATATGTTCGAAGGGTGGAATTTCTACATCTACATCCATGAAGCAATACATGTGCTGGCGTAGATAAGTTTTTTATGAAGAAAAAGACACAATTTCTTCCTCTGAAGATTCTTTCATTATTCTCCAAATTATTCAATAGTGAACGATCAGAGATCAGACTATGTCTCCTCATTTGTGTCTTCAGCTCGTCTAGAGTGTTGTACAAAGGCCCTTGCATCGAAGAGACTGCGTTTGGCAAGAAACATTCTACACAACATCTGAAATTTTAAGAAACATAATCTTGGTATATCGTGAACAAGGCTTTTGGCAATAAAGTTCCGAAGAAACTGCGCTCTACAAAAGCCCAAAGTGACTATAGGTGTTGCACGCGCCCTATGATTCAGAAGACTACTCTCGGTCATACAAATCTAAACACTGCAAATTAAATGTATACTTACTGGAATTATGTTGACTCTGTTCTCCCTGGAACAGTCTAGAACGTCCAGAATGTTCACTCTGCAACCTGGAATGGCTTTAAATTGCAACACATGCAAGATCTCATAATACAACAATCACCATGCCTTCGACGTCGGTAAAGATGAATTACTCGTCAACCTTTATTCTAGACGACTGCCTGAATCTTAAAAAGGAAGACATTGTGTCCAAACACACAAGCAATATCCATACTACTACTATAGCGCAAGAATATTTGCAATTGCCAGATTCTCAAGACTCGCACAAGCTTTGTAAATCGGTTGATAGTATTCTATCCACTCAAGAATGTAATGCCATTATAGCTAGAGCAGAAGAGGCGGGGTTCAAACCAGCTCTCCTCAACACAGGTTTTGGAATAGAAGTCTACAGGCCCGAACTTAGAAGTTCTGACCGTTGCATTATTGACGATATCCCATTTGCTGAACATATGTTTGAGCGCGTTCGAGAAGTACTTCCAGAAACATTTGAAGAAAGAAATATCGGCTGGAAAATTTGCGGGTTGAATGAACGCATGCGAATTCTTCGGTATGAGAAAGGAAATTCGTTTCCGCCGCACTTTGATGGTTGCTTTCGGAGAAATAACGGTATGGAGCAATCTTTTCATACAGTCATGATTTATCTCAATTCCGGTGGAGAAGATGGTTCTTTTCAGGGAGGTTCTACAGTTTTTCACTCTCGTACAAGCAATGAAAATTTCACAGATTATGTGCCAAGGTGTGGAAGCATGTTGGTCTTTGATCATGAGTTATTGCATGAAGGAGCACTCTTGGAGAGAGGAGTGAAGTATGCAATTCGGACTGATGTCATGTATACGCGTCAGGACTTAAGAGAAAGAATTGTATCGAAGACGAAAACATTATCTGCTACTTTATACAGCAAGATAACCAATCTATCTCAGGACGGAAGAGAACTGACCTCGAGTAAAACGATCGCTAACCCTTAAATCACTAAATATACGTTTGGATACTAGAGCTAAATGCATTATATTCTATGAGATACATTGACGCTGCTTTCATAGAAGGGATCATGAAAGGAAATTGCAATAAAGCCATCACCAACATGTTCAATCGACAAAGAAATTCTAATGGAACTAGTCGAATGGGATAGTCTAATGGAGGTCAGCCCCTACCAATTTAAAACTATATTTACAGATCGATACGTGAGGATGTTCATCCAACAAGCGTGGGAATGCACCGAATAATAATGAACTAACTTATGGATCATAACTTCATTATTTAAATTCTAAAAACAATTAAGGTCGAAAGTCATGCTTGGGATGAAATACTTTGGGTTTAGCAATCATAAAAGATCGGCAAATCAATTTAGGATGGCACATACTACTAGCGCCTCAATTTAAAGTTTAGAAGGTCTCAATGAAACGATGGCGTCTAATTGTGGAGAGGAAGTTGTACTTACCACTTTCCATCGTGGGTGATTCTTCCAACAAGGTTCCATATGACTTCAAAACAAGTGAAACTTCAAAACAAGTGAATCTCTTTTGTGCAATATAAGTCCAATGGTACAAGATTCAGCTTCGAAAACACGCAAGAGAAGACAAAGTCTCCAACGTTTAGATCCTCTTGTTGGCACATTCCAGGCATACGTCGTATTAGTATCAATAAGAAAACTGCTTCCACTCCTCTTGGGGCCGATGATAAGGTCTCGATGTGATGATCTGTAGCTATAGATTCCCTTAATTAAATTTAGGTTCTGCTCGAATTGTGGTTGTCTCGTTCTTTTCGCTCGGTATATCAAAAGGTATTTATCTTTCAAGGAAGACCTACACATACCCAACGTCAAATCTCGTCACGGTGGTTCATGTGACTTGCCGCATAAAGCAATCTTGGTGACTTCAAGAAATTGGATAAATCCTTTGCACCCACATATTGTAGAACAAAAATTCCCTGTTCATCGTTGAACCATCTCTTGAGCCTTCTGCAGCTGTAAAATTGTTATACAGTTGTTTGGATGTGGTACTAGTAGCTCTTGGATATAGCATTGGTCTTCACTCTACTTCATCGTTTACTGCCTATTCATTTTTCGGATGACTTCTCGCTCCTCCATTTCTGTCGCCAGCTTGTTGCCTCTTTCTTTGGTTGGAGTTAAACGTATACAATATTGGCAAGAACGACAATCCTCTTTAGATGTAGAAAAGTAGTCGCAGATACTAGTGCCCGTTTTATCACTTTTGATGGAGTATCATACATATAGCATAGGAAGCGCATATAGCTCGCTGATATGCGAAGAAAGGAAAAATTATAAACAAAGAAGTCGAGCCAAGTCATGAGAAAGTGAAGAACTGAATCATATTGAAAACAGATGTTGAATTTAATCCAAACCATCATCCTCACCATCGCTTCCCCGCTTTTCGATCGAATGCATATCTTTCTGTGGGATCTCCTCTAAGTGAACAATTGATTCCTGGAATCAACTGTCTCGACTAATCGACGACTGACTGATTGTTGGATTCTTCGATCGATTGCGCATGGGATGCTTCAACTCCATAATATCCATGTCCTTCTTCTCACTCTTGCTCCTCAAGATTTTGTTGTCTTTCTTCAAACTGGCAATTTCCCACACTGTTCAAGTCTCTTCCGTTGCTCTTGTTTCCTTTTAGATTCTCAGAAAGGGTTTGGTGCTGATTGGTTGTCCATTGGAGTAACTGAAGGGGTACTAGCGAATGCGGGGAGGCAACGCTTGTCGCCGTGGTGGAGTGAGACGTTCTATAGTACTAAACGTAACTGCTGCTTTAGTATGCGTCTTATATCTCTTCAGAACAGCGAATCGATATCAAGCCAATACAACAGATAGATACAGACGAGTAAGGAGATGGGTTTAGAACGTTGCGATCACTCTTCATCAGTGCTATTTTACTCTATCATAATTTAGAAGATCAATTGAAGCCCTCGCCGCGATTTAGTAGCTTTTCCCCATGTTCCTGCCGAATTATTTGGATTGATTCTTTACGAAGAGCGCCTAAAACATCACAGCAATACCGAATCACTGTGAAATGAAGTGTATCGTCATCTTCCATTGCTTGCACAATAGATTGAAATCCTGGCTGTGGCGCTTTCTCAGATAGCGCGGATGGTCGCCTCTTTTCAAAACCTATTTCCAGCTCAATGATTTCAATTAGATCTATTGCAGTTTGAGCCCAAAATGAAAAGTGATGCAAGATCTCCTTCTCTCCTCTGACTTGGATCTTTGCGTGCCTTTCATTACTGAATTTCAGACACGATAGTTTGTCCGCCAAGTCAGCTGTATATCTTTCTAAAGAGCAAGGGTATTTTAACAATGCGCTAGCAACAACTTTGAGTAACAATTGCATTGCAGCCTTTGCTGCATAGTGAGGAATGATGCATTATCTGGATTCGCAGATGTGTATCCACGCAATGCCCGGCTCAAATACAGAGAACACCCAGAGTCACCCAAGAGGCAAAGTTGGGGCGGTCCCCATCGCCAGCAGATCCTCTTCGTCCGTACCCAGTACTCGCAGCATACTAAATAGTATTATTGTGTTTTCATTGTTGGGCACGCATACCCTTACGCGTCGAACTAACCGAGCTGATTCGTCACTTCCAATGATGGCACTTGATCTTGCTGCATGAGAATCACTGATTGCTCCTGCGATAGCCTCAGATGCACGGGCTATGTTTGTCCCGTTCACATTTCCGACGGAAGCTGCTGACGCAGCAGCTAAGATTGCAGTGAGATCTTGGTTAGATTTTTCAACGCCGCTCCTACTATGGTTTCTATCATTCTCTCCCCTCATCCAAAATTCAGTTCTTGAATCAATCAGAGTGTCATCTTCAGGAATAGATAATTCAATCGGTACTTCGTTTGGACAGAACCCATCTAACTCTCTATTGTTCTCTACAGCAAACCCATAATTTAGCAGGAATCGATGGTTGCATTTTTGGCCATACGAGTCAAACACTTGCGGACCTGCCATAATGGGTTCAAGTCTAAAAAAAAGATGAGTGTCACAATGCCAAAATAACACAAATGCGAAAATTATAAATTCAAGTTGTTGCTTACGTTCTAATTGTAAATGCCTGCAGCTCGCCGTCGAAACTATATTTAGTTTCTCTCGATCGGTGATGGTTCAGCATATCTGCGTGAGGTACAAGTGCACTAGAGTCCGATGCCCATCAATCTGTAATCCAAAGTTTCTATAACAATTGCACATTCTAGCCCATTTGAATTCTTCAATCGATGCAATATCTCGCAGCTGCGGAGCCACGTGACAAATGGCATCACAATCTTCAGTAATAGCATCAGTTCGATCGCTAATTTGGGTCAGTAGATATGACCCCTTTAAATATTCTAACTCAATATTATTCCAAAAGATAGGAATGTTGCTTAATGTCTTTGGCAGGATATCATAATAAGGCATGAAGAATGACTTCTCACCATTTACTTTCAGATCTCATAGAAGAAAGATAATAAGGAAGATAAGCTTCGGTGCATCCAGGTCGAGTTCAGATCGTAGAATTCTTTGTCCGATGTCTGTTGCTTGGCCCATTTCAACTGTAATTATACATTTTTTGAGTAAAGCAACGCAGATTGCATCTATTGATATATTAGCTTTCGCATGCGCTCCCCTCATTTCACTGTCACTCGAAATTAGATTGTTACTTTCAAGTGGTATGTCTTCTTTGTAAGTGCGGAACAGCTGAAACTATTCCAATAGTTGTGGATCTTCATTTTGTTCTCGCTAATCCTATGAGTGATTTTACTGATCATAGATTTTGAAGTCACCACTTTCAATAGGAGTGTTTCAAACGGAGGCCAATCGGAATATTGCTCCAAATTTGTTATTTTTATTCGATGTTAGCTGGCTTTGTGCTTTAGTAACGAAAGGAGAGAATGGAATTATCGATAAATAAGAAAATGATCTCTCTCAGCATATTTCGCGAACCAATCAATTTGGACACATCATGTTCTATGCTTATGCGTCGCACAAGTACAGGCTCTCGTCATTCGCAGTATCTTCTTACTTCTTTCTTCTTCCAACATTCCAAGGGACCGTTTGGCGATGACACAAATTGAAAAGTGTGCAAAGATGATAGAATGACATTGTACACCATAACCAGCGGAGGAGACGCATAAGTTCCTTATTGGGATTCAAGAAATGTGTAGCCGTCGCATTCGCTAGTAATTCACAATCCTGATTAGATCGGCACTTCAAGGTACACGTGGGGCTTCAACTGGTATTAGCGCATTATGGGAAGTTAGACTGCAATCCTACTATAACGTACAAACTTGATTATCAGATAATTAATGCCTCATGCAGAGCTCGAGAAACTGCAACAAAATATGTAACAGATTATCTAATATTCAATATCCTGCTGTCGACTATGAACAAGACATATTTCAGGACGGAGTGGATAAAATTAATGACTTTTGCTTCCGCTTGAATTTGGCTGCAATTCGTTCGCATACGAGAGGATGGGAATAGCACAGTTGTTTGCCACACTTAGTCGTTAGAGTTAAACAGTTCTCAATGGTCTCTATTGTCAGGTCTGAGCTGCATGTCACCAACGTGTTAGAAAGGTCTACTTCCAACGAGAGGGCAGTGTCAGTAGAATGTGTGATAATGAAAGGAAGAGCAGGGTTACTTCTATCCTTTGCATTCTTGGAACTGATCATGCCTGCATTGACTGTAAGAGAAGAAATCATATCATGCACTGCTCCCACGTCTACAGATCCATGCTCTGTTTCTTCTTTGCTCTCCTTGCAGGACACGAGGCTACTAAATCCTTCGCCTAATTTACCTGTGCCACTACCACATCTTAATTCCTCAGAAAGCGGTTTTGATTTGTCCCTCCCCTTGTTGAGAAACCCCTTCATTTGCATTGCGAGGGGAATGTCCAAGGAGAGTGATTTGGATTTCGGACAGGGATTTCGATGTGATGATACTTCTCTCACGAGCTCGCAGTCTACTGCTATGTTGACTTCATTTCGGCCGGATGCAGCTATTTTCTCGACATCCTTTCGATTCTCATTCGATTTTGTCCCAATTTCCTCAATAAGAATCCCCAATTTCTTCTTGCCATTCTGCACCTTCGCTGTCTTCAAAGAAAAATCATTATTACTCTTCTCTTTGTCTGTATTGGTTAGGGTGCGAAGCAAGGAGGACGGATTCTCCATAATGCTCTCCAAGGCTGCACTAGCATCATCTGATTCATTGCCCTCGCCCTTGCCCAGAGAAAATGGGGTAACATTCACACCCGCTGATCCAGACCCACCTTTGTATTGCGATTTGATATATTTCCAATCAGTATCCAAGCATAAGTTTCTATCCTCACGAATCGCTAAAATTGCAAGATTCGTTAGATCATCCTTGAAGTCGGCACTAAGATCACTCCTCGAAAAACACCATGGATTGAAAATTACATCGACTGCGAGTGCGCCCGCACCATTCCCGTCGGAGCAACAACGCACTGCTGAAACCACCAAAGGAATCTCTATATTGGCCAGACTTGCGTTGATATCCAACTGCATCCCTCCTTTGTCCAGGGGGCATCGAACAGCTTCATGCTGACACATATTTACGAACAACTTCTTACGCGTATCTCCTTCTGTGAATCCTTTCACCACGAATCCTTTCCTAGGAACGATGTTGTTTCCCTCCTTTGTTTCCTCTTTCATTCGATTCATTTGCTTTTGAATGAAGTGCTGATACGAGGCTGGATTGCATTCATGCGCCTCATTTAGTTGCGCCCAAACCGCCTCTGCTTGGTCACCCAATGCTGCGCCTTTACCTCCAAATGTGTTCGCTAGATCCTCCAATGCTTCTAGGCCTTTGCTGGAACTCATTTTGAAATATTGTGAGTAAAGTCGGCATTTTTATCTCATAATTTTTATTTGAAACAAAGTTCATTAGCTTCTATTTCTAACTTGAGGAGATAATGGGATGCAATAGACGTCAAACAATACTATTGTAATAATCAAAACCTGTTTGCCCGACTGTATGCGAACCGAAATGCAGCAAGCACGATAATAACAAGCCATGCCTCTCTCAAAATCTCAAACCCATCAACTGGCATCCTTGCCAGTCCTGCTGATATAAGTTTTGCAGTAATTAGCAGAGACGAAAAGTCAAGAAAGATCTTTAGGCTCGACTTGACACTTGCCAAATCATTTACAAATGCAGCATAATCATATCCTCGATTGTAGACTCCAGAGCATATCCAACATATGCTCAGTAAGCAATCTCGTCTGACAAAGAAGCCGATTGACGAAAAGCTGCTGAATGATATTGCTTGATTAAAGCCGCCGCTTTCCCAGAATGACGGTTCATACATTATCTCAGTCAGAGTAAGCAGTTGAGTTGTTACGAGCATAGCAAGGAGGTCAACAGCTAGCAAACGAGGTTCATCAATGTAGAATGGATCTTGAAGATCATTTTTCTGTTCTTCCTTTTCTTTCTTTGTTTTCAGTTTGGTTGCATGAGACCTATTAATTATGGAAGCCTGAAAGAACAGATTTCCTGCCGCTGATACCGATGACGGTGGTGGAACTGTTAACGTCTGTGGCATCAGTGCATGTGTGCTGCTTATTGAGGGAGTGACAAAGGCTTCAACGTGATGAATCACTCTAGTAGCATGCATAATCAAGCCGACAGTGCCAAATTTACAGCGGACGGTCATATTGTCTTAAAACCTTTATGGTAGGAATCACTCTAGCTATTGGGTATTTAAAGGTTCTCACTGTTGTATTTTTGATGTCGTTTTGAAGTTCTGTCTGTGAGCTGCTATGTGTGTTATTGCTGTATTTTTATGATTGAACTGTGATAAATATCTAGCGAGCAGTTCCAAAAACATGATAGTTCGTAAAAACATGATAGTCGGTCTGTTCTCGACCGTTTTTGTGTTCGCGCCATCTAAGCTCACTGATTGTCTGAAATGATCAGGATGGCTTTGCTGCAATTCCACCGTCGACGTCCACATCAACAACTTACAACACTTCAGATGCATTAGTAACGCACCCTGGATGACTGTAATGAACACTTCTAAGCTGATCTACGAAGACGCTACGCTAAAAACGATCCTCTCTTTGTGCTAGGAGCGCTGGCGAGATTGCTGCTAGTGTTTTGTGCGTAGAGCGCGATACTAATCTACTAATTTATTATAAATAATTGTTTGAATTGTACTTTGGCGCCTCCTTCTTTCAAAACATGATAATTCATTCACACACAAAAACATTAATTTGTTATCAAAGGATGAAGAGAAAGTACAACAGCAAAACGGCGCTTCCTCCTAAACTCCCTAAAAAGGATCATGGTAGTAATGACAGTGTAAAGAAGGTGAAACACAGAGATGCAAATAAGAAGAATGTTCCGTTTCATGAAGTGAATGCTGCTGGCTGGTCAACTGTAGTGAGTGAGATAATCTCACAACTGGATAGGATATCAGTTCCTATTCTCGCCAACACATCACTAAGTCTAAAAGCTGAGGCATTCGATAAATTTGCTCCCCTGGTCCACATTCTTCAGAATGCTCACAAAAAATGTAGGAAGCATTCAGTTTTAGGAGCTTCAATGTTAAAATCTTCAGCTATTGGATGTTCAAATTCGGAATTAAGCATATTGAGGAAGGACTTAGCTAATGGTAATGATCCCCGCACCAATGATATGTTGAGGACTTTAGAGCCTGAAATCATTGATTGCTACAGTACATTAATATGTCCTCGCCCAAATGCAACAGAAACTACTTCATCTGTTACAGAAGAAACTACTGCATCTGTTACAGATAATCTCATTCCTCCTCCTCCTGGATGGCCAAATAAGCAATATGGTCCTTATGAGCTTTGCCAAATCTATAATGATTTTGTTGATCAGGAGGATGATGCTGCTTTGAAAATTAAAGCAAAGGAACTTCTTTTGAAGTATGGAAAAATCTCGATATCGACTTTTTACATAAAAAATAAATTATTTAAAGCCGGGAAGCTCACTCCAAACTGTAAATGGAAAGAAATTGGGAGGAAATCAAAATTAGTAAACACATCTGAAGTGATCAAAAAACTAGTTGAAGAAGAGAGGGCTGTTCATGGTCATCATGTGACGATCAAAAAAGTTAAAGAATACGCAGTATCTGCAATGAAGGAAGAATGGTTAGATAGAGGTTTCAGTGAGGATTCGTTCGAGTATCCATGTGACAGCACACTAGATCATTACTGTGCACGGATTCTAAGCGATCCATCTGTAAATATCAATACACATGTTACAAACAAAACACAGACAAGGTTTGCTGCGGAAAAGTCTGACCGGTCATCAATCGCATACACAATGGCGGCGTGCGCTTCACATTATTGGCCAGGAAAGCCAATAAAAGGTTTGCACGTCATGGATGAAGACAAAATGACGGAAGGTGCGAAATTGGTGCGAGAACTTGTAAAAGAACAACTGGGAACTAATGAGATACAGAATGTACTTCCAGGTCTATGTACTAGTACTGATGCTACCACTACATTTGCAACAGTTGGGCAGATTAATGGTAAAGAGACTTTGTATATTACCATTGCACCTCCAGACGACACGGATCCAAACGCAGCATCTTCTTCCCAACGCTCTAATTGCACGACTGAGAGACATGGTGACCGCCATAAGAGAGGACTCAGGATTGAACTGAACTGTACCTTTAACGCCCTTGGGCAAATTGCCGGAAGCTTTTCGTATTAAATGAGGAATGTGAGACTTTGTTGATGATGCAGTTGGAAAAAGACATTACAACAAATGGCACTGTGGTAGATCTGACGAGTTTAGAAGCAAGCCATTTTGGTGAAAAGAAATCAAACAGTTTTCCCTCACCTGAGCAGATCAAAGGATATATTAAAGTGAGGTCGCTGAGAACGCTCACAAAAGATAATAAGCCGAAGTATGCAACAGTAACTGGGAAGAAACGCGCTGACTTAATTGAAGAGGCAATCTCAAAAAAGACGAATGACGTATTGCTTCCTTATCTTGAAGAACCAGCAAACAGATAGATTGAGGTTTGGAGGAAGCCAAAAAAGAGGGTGCGCCCTGATTATGTTGTAACTTAAAATAGCAATCAACACTATGTTCGATAATATTCGACGGACAGACTATTTCCCTTGCTTCTTCGTATAAAAAGCGGTTGACAGACGTACTGTCAAACTATTATAATTTTGGAACTGCTCGCTAGTAGATATTCTAATAAAAACTAGAAAGTGTGTGCGAAAACGGTAACAGCTATTTTACCGTTAGTAAAGATCTCACATTACACTACGATACATAGATAGCAGTTGTAGGTAAAGAAGTAAGTACTACTGTGCCTCCTCCTCTACTACTGAAGGGAATTTTCTTTCTGACGATACCTCTCTTTTGCTGAATGTGCGGTGTGCGCTGCCTCGATCTATCGGTTCTACGAAGTCATTATTTCGACACATGCTGATCTATCTTCATCTGTTCTCTTTCGCAGACTGAATTTGTTAAAAACTTATACCATGCTGGTTCCTTGATTTGCGCATCGACCATTCTATTTTCGCAAGGGTGAGGAAATGAAATCTCTAAAGCCCAGAGACACATTTTGCTATGAATGTACAAGGTACTTTTTTTGTCAGCATCAATTCCTTGCGCCTTGATTGCAGATTTATCGTCTGCAGAGTAAGCTGCATATCTCGTGTCTCCCCAGATGGGATGTCCAATAAGTTTCAAGTGCTTGCGAAGTTGGTGTTGCCTCCCCGTCACTGGAAATAGATCCACCGTTGTAATGAAACCATTTGCCTAGTATGATAATATGCATCAGTTGTTGCCCAAACTTTTAAATTACCTGCATTAGCCTCATTCGAAGTCACTTACCAGTTCATGGTCACAACGTGTATATTCAACGATTTGATAGTGCGTAACTGATGCTTTGCCACTCAACGGGGTATTGATTGTACCCATTCTACTATACGCCTCGTCCTCATCCACATCAAGCTTCGAATATGGGTGTTCATTTTGTTTCAATTTTCCAAATACGATTGCTCTGTAACGCTTCTTACACAGTCTCTGCTCAAAGCTCTTCTTTATCTTTGCTTCGGCAATGGAAGTTTTTGCAACCACAAGTAGTCCTCCAGTAGCAGCGTCTAATCTATGCGCAATGCGAGGTTTTGAGAGATCCTGGCTTCTGGAAGGCAAAGCGAGAGGCATCAAATGAGAATACGAGTACACACATTTTTTATAAAAAGTCTCCATGTCTCAATTTCAATTCACAGGCTGTTACTTACCGTCCAAGTTTCGATTTGAAGGGCATGAGTAAGTCTGACTTGGGAAGCGTAAACCTTTGACCTATTCATTCAGTATTCGATGCGCAAAAACATAATGTAAGAAACGCGAAGAGTGGATGGGCTCATCATAATTTTCTTGACATACCTTGCACAGGAACACCCTGAGGTTTCACTATAATGACCAAGTCATCATCTTCGTAAGCAACACACAAAGGAGTGCGAAAGATCTTGTGTCCAACCAAATCTAAATAGTCATCATCAACACATGTACCCTGGTCTTCTCCTAGCTTTGGAGCATGATTAGTTATGCAGTGATTTTTCACAGCTTGGCATGTAGGAAACTTTCGAACACACTCTGCACAGAGAAGCGGCTTCTTTTTACTTTCATTGGGATTGAATTGCACTTGCCCACTATCCATCAAGTGACAAATGTCATTCTTGGCCTTCTTTTCTGGAGGCGAAGAGGAAGTCATGATGCGATCCGAATCATGATACTTTTGATTCACTAGACCCCATACCCATCCATTTTGGTGCTCTTTCTCGTCGTTACAGGAAAAAACACTCGTAATTGAGACGTTGGTGTCTTTTGGAATGTAAAATACTTTAGCTACCCTCGTACTTGTTATAACCTTGTTGTCATAAGTGGGACTTGGCAGTGGGAGCAAGATTGATTCTGGTTCAACAGCTCCTTTATCATTTTCATCATCATCATCATTGTTGCTATCGTTGTTGGTTCTAGTAAGTGCATTTATGGTACATGTTGTATTGTGAAGTGCAAACGAAGCCCTGTAGGTGCAGCCACAATGTACGAGTAAAGTATTTCTTCCTTTGCTGCTGCTGCCTTTGTTACTTTCTTGCTTGTTGACTTCGAATTCTTCTCCGTGAATATTTCTTCCAAAGATAAAGCCATAAAGACCACTGGAAGGAACTCGTATAGCTGCAGGAATCTTGTAGGATGATTCTGAAATCAATGCATCAGTAGCAGTGTGTTGATTTTCGTCATTATGAATATCATCGAGAGAGTAGAGTGGCGTTCTCCATGCTACCACTGAAGCGCTATGATGTTTATATTTTGTTTTTTGATTCATGTCCAACTGGACACCTAATGAGGAGGATGGGCTTGGCTCCACATTCTGTCTTGATTCCATTCGGAAGGGATGAAGAAAGTGAATATGAATATGGATTTGATTGCGTCAACGACAACTGAATGAAGTAATAATTAATAATGAAGCTGAATGCAGAATCGCTGGTTTTGCTGGTTGGTCTGTGGTCTGTTGTGATAAACACTTTAGTGATACTCATGTGAAATACACGACTCAGGTTATGGTACACAAGATCCTTTTTAAACTTTCTAAAACGTCCTCCATTACTGCGTACATACTCGTAGTTGTTGTAAAAGTTGTAAAAACTTATGTAATTATGTAATCAGTGTTATGTTGTGTTGACCCTTATCATGCATCGTCAATCATCACCCACTGAACTTGGTTAAATAACTAGTAGCAGCAAATCACTTCAAGAAGTGTAGCCTTCATTGTCATTCATAGGATGATTGGAGTGGTGAAGGCAATTGTTCCTTCTGTTTTTCTCTTGAGTAGCTGCGTCTGCGTACACGCTCTCAGCATTCAGAGCCCATCATCAGTCGATCAGATCAGGAACGCAATGTCTCTCACAACTATTGGACAAACGAATATAACGACGGCAATCTCCGCAGTCCAAAATTGGGAAGAAATTTTATATGAAACAAAACCTTTCAATTTCAAAGATCAGCCTCTTTCTATTCGTGTTCTTTGCAACTGTCTCTATGCTTCTTCTCTTTCAAGAATTGGTCGAGACCGTGATGCATTTAATGTGCACGAAATAACCCTTTCTTTGATAAGTCAGGGCAACGAATCACAACGAATGATAGACGTTTTGGTGGATATAAGGATTGGAAGAGGGGAAGCGATGCAGAGGCTATTGCAATATGATAAAGCTCAGGCTAACTTTGCTGCTGCATGTGAATTGGGTCGAAAGTATCCCTTGTCACTCCCAGGAATGGATAGTAAACTTACTAAATGTGCCTATAGTGCTGCTGTTTGTGCTTTGAGGCGAGGACACTTTCAAGATACTGTCACCATGCTTGCACCTATTTTCAAGACTGTGATAGATACGAATTTGGCTGAGATTGATCCTAACTTGGCTGGTATGTACGGGATACTACTTTGGGAAGGCGAAACAGTCGACACAAAAATTATGAATAAGGGGTCTTCAATACTATCACCTATCCAGTTGTTGGAATACGCCGCTTCGTCTTCTATCGCATCGCCTGTTTACAAATGGTTCTATGCGCTTGCATCAAATACGTCGTGTGACTTGTTCCAAAAGGATTTGACAGGCATGGAACGAGAGGCCTTTTTACAGATTGCTTCCATCAATCAATCTCCTTTTGATGATTTCAAATTGTTACACCTGGATGATAAAGTTCTGCTGTATACTATACTTCAATCTTCAGAGGCTACTATAAGAAGTTGGCCGCTTGGATTTATACTACCTCGGGATCAAAGTCAGATCCAAGAGCATAATCTGAGAAATCCGAATGATCGATGGATTCTAAAGGACAGAGCTGGATATGGATCGCATGGAAATCAAATTGTTGCTTGTGATGGCGACATGGAGGAGCATCTCGATAAACAATTCCTCGCCGATTCTGAGTACAATTTACTGTGTCAAAAGCTCATCGAACCTTCATTGTTGTACGACGGGAGGAAATTTTCCATTAGAGTCTACGTGGTGTACTTCCAGAATAGTGGAGTGGGTGAAACTGACGGAGCAGCATATCTCTTGAATCAGGGTTTGGTCAAGTTGGCAGAATCAGAATATGATGCAAATAATTCCAATGATGGAATGTACATGACAAATTCCGGTCGTATAGAAGGGGATGCCATGATTCAATATAATTTTGACTCTTTGAGAACATACATGATAAGAACTCATGGAAAGGAAAGCTTTGAAAAACTTTGGGATGCAGTTGAAGAATCAGTTAGTGAAGTTATGAAAGTGTTTGCTCAGCTACAAGTATCGGATGATATAATGAAACAGTATATTCAACCAACCATGATGTTTTCGACGGTACCAAAAATCATGGGTTTCGATTATATCATCGATACGTCATTAGCACCGTGGTTGATGGAGGTGAATAGATTTCCAGGTTTGGAAGCGAGGGGGGCAGCCGACTACACTGTCAAGAATGAAGTTGTTGAAACTGCTTGGAAACTTGCCTCAAGACGATCAGGTGTTGCCTGCGGGTTTCCTACTCTGGATGTTGACAGTGCAAAGAAACTGAATTCATAATTCATAACGATTCTCAGATACAAAGGATCTATTGTCATAGAGAGTGCTCTGCTTGCAAAATGGGTTCAACTTTGCTTTGCAACGTCATTAGTATTCATCAAATTGTCTAACTTGCAGAATAAGAATCACATCAAACAGCTGATACCTGCCCACATAAAGTTTGACAAGAACCATTGCCAAAGACCAATGTTTAAAGAAACTGAACGACGACATTAGATACATTTTACATTTAATTCTTCTTTTATTGATAATGGAACGAAATCCTTTCAGCGCGCCTCAACTTATTCTCTTCTTGCATGACTAAGTATCAGAAACTGAATTTCAAGCTCCTCTCACCTTATTCTCTTCTTGAACAACTTCGATAACATCACCCAAGTGCCAGAAATCCACAGCGATATAGTTTGGCTTCAAATTAGTAATTGCCTCACATTCTGCAAGACGATTTGTGAGAAAGACCTTCTCGTTGACAGTCTCGGAACCAGCTTCACTTGGTGATCCAATGACACTGTTTCCCACAAAGTTATTCACCGCGTAAAATTCTTTCGTTCCACCAGTTCCCCGATCTTCGACACAACTATTATTTTCGTCTTCGACCTCTTCAACGTTCGCGAATGAATATTTGGTCTCAACTGCAAACCTATGAAATTCCTCAATGTTTGATACGCACCCGTTGCTATTGGGATTATTTAGACAGCTGAGTCCGCCATGCTTGAAGAGAATTAGTTGTTTGTTGATATTTTGCATTTGCTTCATTGTCGGCCAGGAGGATCCTTCAGTGTAATCGTAAGTTTTGCTACTAATACCATCTACTCCATCGAGAACAGCCCACAACTCAGCTGGTGTGGGATTTCCAACAGATAATTCAAAGTTGATAATCAACATGTCCTTGGAGTTACTGCTCAAGAACGTATTGATGTTAGTAAAAACCTCTGCAGGATCTCTAGTTCCAATTCCACACATTCCGTGACAAAATATAACCTCTTCTTCATCTTGCTCATTTGGACATTTACAGACATCAATCATTAATCCTCTGTATCCAGCAGTTAGTGCATCCTCCAAAGGAAATACATTATTGAAGAAAGCAGTTCTATTGTCATGATTGGCATTGTGTACAGTGGCGTAGAGGACCTCATTAACTTTCAAATCACAATTGGAAGCAAGGCCGTTGCAGCAATCTCCAGAAGAGGGGCACTGCGAGAATACGTACGCAGGAGTGCCGGTATTATTGCCATCGTTCCCGGTGCCAGTGCCGGTGTCTTCACTGCCTTCCTCAGTGGGTCCAAGGCCAACCCAAGACTTAATCTGTTCGATGCCGAAAACTCCAACGAGGGCGCCTGCTGCTCCGCCAAGAAGGGCAAGGAACACAAAGAAAAGAATACATTTGGTTTTTGTACAGCACCCCCCACTCCTTTGTGCTGCATTATACCTGCGATTATAACGATGGTTTTTCTCCTCCTGCGATTCTTCGTCTCTCTTTGAAGCCATTGTGTATTGAGATGGGAATGTGCTGATATTGAAACAATGTTTTCTTTAAGGATAATGTTTGCCGTTGAGATGAATAGATGATGATTCAAAGATGACTTGCATTCATGTCGCAAGGCAGTCGCAAGGTTCATTATTGTAAGTCTTAAAAGTCTCTGTCATAACCTATAACGGTCAAACATGGATTTGATAAGGCAGCCGCCCCCCATCCAACCGGGACAACCCGCACATGGTACAAAAAACCCTTTTTAAAGGGCAATAGTTATAAGAGCTAAAAGGTTCAAGATAGAGCTAAAACGTTCAAGATTTACACAGACTGTGCCACTCACAGATTTTCAGTTGCATCTCACAACATTACAAACAACTGTTATTATTACTATTACAAGTAACGCATCATTGCTTCCCATCTACTACTGTTCTAGTCCCTCATCCATCCACAAAGAGAATATTATCAATCGTAATATGAATTCTATTACCAATCAACGAATACAGGATCCTGTGTTAGGAGACCTTTTTACACATGAAGAAGATGGAGGACAAGTGCTCATGTCTTCCATCACACAATCGAAGTCCTTTGGATCCCCATCACTAGCTCCTGCTGAAATGGATGGGCAAGAATTGATGATATCATTGTCAGCATCCACAGACTCTATGGAATTCGATATGAAGGGTGCATTCGATAAGAATGAAAATAAAGTTTGTACGAGTTTCCAAGAACCCATTAAAGAAGAAACTTGTCGACCGGCCAGTCCTCCAGATTTAGAACCCAGCCTTAGCATGAATTCTGCTGGGACAAAGGATACCTCATCAACTGGCTCCATGACACAAAACACTAATGCGTCGAGATCTAATTATACGTATCCCCAAGGCTATGGACATCAGACTCCCTATGGAAGACCTCACTATCCTCCTCCTCCATACCAGAATCCTTACTATGGAGGGCATTATGGTGGACCTCCTCCTCCTCCTCATCCTTACCAAGGATCACAAGGTGCTCCATCTACATACCATCCATATTACCATGGCTACCCTCCTCATCCTGGTTACCCTCCTCAATCATCATACACACATCCCCAGTCTCAACAACTGACAAATGGATCGTCTAATGCTTCATCTCAATGCATCAACCAAGCTACCAGTTTTACATCGTCCGTAACTTCTGGGGGAAGCAAGAAAAGAACTATTGACGAAGTGAACAACTCTGACGATAACGATTTCGCTATTCACAGGGGGGATTCTAGCAATAGCGTTTGTACATCTGGCACAGTTGAGACCGCTCCTAATCCAATTTCTAAACTCATCTGTGAAAGTCCTATAAAGAAAGAGCTTATGGATCCTCCTTTATCGTTTTTGGATAGAAATCATTCAATCGAGTCTACTGAAAGCAGCTTGACTTTTGGTGGCCTTAGCATGACATCGCATTCCCAGAAACAAGGTAAGAAAAGTTTATTTTATGGAAAAAATATGTTTTTGGAAAATCAAAATCTAATGTCTTCTCTTCCAGAAAAAGAAGTATTTACAAAGGCCAAAAGTCTGCTTCCTTCCCCGATCAATGTCGGCCCGGTCGATACAGGTGTAACTCCCCTCAGCAAGAATACGAGATCAAACCAAAGCAGTGCATTCTTCTTTGAAGGAGATAATAATACAATGGACCAGACCTCTACTCCTTTTCAAACTATTGGAATGTCAGCCTCCAAATCTAGTGAAGGCAGTGACACATCTCCAGTATTCTCCTTAGACATCAAAGCACAATTTTCTTGGAATTTAGGAAGTGACAGTCAAGGCGAAACGCCGGTCTCATTTGGGAGTAATGTCAGTCCTGGATTCTGGGCCGAAGATGGAAAATCACCGACTGTACAAATGCTCGCCAGCATTGGAACTCCAACATCGTTATCGGATGATATTTTAAGAGGAGGAAATTCACCCATTTCAGTATTCTTCAATGTACCTCCAAGTGAAAAGAAGAGAGAACAACAAGAAGTAGTCCAGATAGATCATAATCATTTTGATGCAATCGAGATGCCTTCTACGCCAATGTCTTCTACACCAATGCCTATGCAATCGCCTTATATGCGTGGTCCTCATACCCCGCATGGTGGCAGTAGCTTTGAACATCGTGATAACATGTATGCTCAGATGAACGGTGGCGCTCGGAATGATGGATCTCTTCCATGTTATCAGTCTCCAAGGCCCATGTACCATCCTGCTAATAGAGTAGTCAACCTCAGAGGTCAAGACCAAATAAATGCACACCATGGTTCTCACAACATGCACTTGCCACCACACATTCCTTCCCATCATCATTTTCTAGCATCTCCTATTGGAGCAGCAAGAAATATGATGGTAATGTCCTCGCCGCAACCGACGGCTTCAGCTTTCATGGTACATCCTTCTAGCCCTCACCCCACGGATATGTCAAAGAGACGATGCGTACCACTTAAGCAACCAATCCCAACTAAGTTCCAGGGTGACATGGAGAAGTATACAAATGCTTCTGTACCAGAATTCACAGCTCTCGTGAATTTTCCCGTTCACATGTCTCAAAAGCAATCGGTCAACCTTCCAGAGGGAATGAGGTGTTGTGTCATGTGTGGCCAGGCTTGTAATTGTTCGTCTGCCAAGACTAAGAAGGGTTCGAAGGCAGACCTTACCCGCAAGGGCATGAGTGGACAGTATGCCCTGATTCCAACACAAAATAAGGGATTGTGCACACAGTGCGATGTCAACGTGTGGATCGCAGCTGGTAGTAATTTGGAAATCAAGTGGTGCAAAGGATGCAAGAACTTTCGTCCATGGGCAGCATTCGGCGATAAGGGGCTTGCGACAAAGTGCGTTCGTTGCCGTGATCGGCAAAGAGAAAAGTATGCCGCTCAAAAAGAAGAGAAGGATAAAAGGAAAGCAGCAGCAAAGATCAAGTAGATTGATTTGGAATCATCTACGATCAATGTAATTTTGGGGCTGGGGTCGCTATATGTTGGTAGACATTGTAACAATACGTACGTCTAGACACTTCTATTCTTTACTTTTATTTTAGAAAGATAGAAAGAACATTAAAGGCGAATTCATTATCATCACTATTAAGTTACCGTTTGATAAGATATGATTGTGTTGTTTTCTATTTGATCAGATTTGATCGAGAATAGACTCTCTCTTTCTCTCTCTCTCTATGCAGTCTATAGCAGCTACGATAGTAGTAACACTATACTGTAGCATTAGTCATTTTTTTTTTGTGGTTCAATTGTAATGTTGATTCAGAAGACGAGACAGTGATTCCTGTCTAGAGTCATACCAACATCTCTAAGCTACAGTAGCTAAGCTTAGTTTGGTTTGGTATCATGATGCATCAATCATGCCAAGAGAATCATGAATTCACCGGAATGAGATGAAGGCAATGAATAAATATACCAGCGTCTAGTACCTCACATCATGTCACATCCATCCATCAATCACATCCGGTACATATATCAGTGCACTCTATTCAGCATCGCTATTTAGCATCACTATTCTTCTTTTGACAGAGCGCAGAGCAAGACTAAATTTCTCTCCGCTTCCCAGGCAAATTCAAGGTGTCTAAGTGCCTCTCTCCTCATGAGTTCCATGATTTGATCTGTCATTTGATCATGTCCATTGTTATCATCAGAGTCGCTAGTTTGTGGCGGTGGGGAGCTAGATGGTGCAGGACTAGGATTTGAGACTCGGTCAGTATTTTGAGTGAAAGTCTGCTTTTCGTTGGTGGTGATTGTTTGATTGGTGGACATGATGGTTGTTAATCTTCATAAAATTAATGTGTATTTCCGTGGATCATCCAAGCATTTGGATCAATGATGAATGATGAATGTTGAATGATGGATGATGGATGATGGATGATGGACGATGGATGATGGATGATCGAGGACGGAGGAGAGAGGAGCGTTGAGAGTAAACAGATGTGTTTTGTGTTTTTGACAAGCTCCATAAAGGGCCTCTACTATAAATAAATCGTGCATCCATCGTCGTGACGATGATGATTCGTGCATCTCCGTGTACTATCAGCTAATAGCTATGGTACGATAGATATCTATCTACCAACAGCTACCAGCTACCAGATAACAACTACCAACACAGCAGTAGAGTAACGAGCAACAGAGTAACGAGCATCGGAGTTATTGTACTGAACACAACTGCAAGACTTGCCAATTGCCAAGGTCGATATATCCTTTATTGGTGCCTTAATCTTCTTGCACAATTAACATTCATCCCAAGGACTCCTGAACCTCTCAATCATCATGGCGGACTGGTTTCTAATCCTTGCAACGACCATATCATTCCTCCTGCTCCTCGTCGTTGCCGTCTATTTCCTCGTGCACTATCAACATCCAGACGATAGGAACGAGGCATGGTTCCCGAAATTAACTGTGCTCTTAGGCCTCGTGCTGGCTGGTGCGACTGTCCTTCTCATGCCACTGGATGTTGCTAACAATGAAGGCTACGCTGGTGAGTTTCATTTGGTCTTTATGGTCTCAATGGTTGCATGGTTGATGCATTCATCGTTGCATATTTCGTATCCTAAACTACTGCAGCAGGAGCAATACTAAATGTGTAATGTACAATGAACAATGCAACATGCGCATTGTGTATCATTAAATGTTCTCAATCACTCATCTACTTTGATATATCTACTCTCCATCTCATCAGGTTGCGACGGATACGACACAAGACTCTGCGGTGGTCTTGACATGGTTCTATTCTGGAATATTTTCTACTGGTGCATACCCGCATTCGTTTTCCTGCTCATACCATTCATGACATTCTTTTACGAAGCAGATGATGGAATGCTCATGGCAGGAACATCCATCGGTGCAAAACCAAACAATCGCTTCCTTGAAGCCATCAAATATGAAACATTCGTTGTCATCATCTTCGGAGCCTTATTTGCTGCTGGATATCTTATACTTGGCGAAAGCTCCATACCCATTAAACAGTACAAGACCACCTTTTCATCGTCGCAGGAATTTGAGACTAGCGGAATTGGGGACTCCTTTGATACATCTTTTCTTGCAAACATGACCGACGCTGAATTCGGCAATCAAAAAAGTGATAATTTCTCAAATGAAACCGTCAACGTCAACGTCTCAATCCCTACTTTCTTTGCTGCATTCATGGCTTTCATAGGATGGTTCTTCTTCGCCTTCTTTGGAGGGATAGGACTCGCAGCTCTACCCCTTGACATGATACTGGCATTCGTTAACAGACCCAAACACATGGATCCTGCAGAATTTGCAGATCTACAGATGGATATTCGGAATAGAACCATGGAATTGGTTAATATTGGAGAATTGATCAAGATCGAACGTGATGAACGGGCCAACATCAATGATGGAAAGAGGGGAGTCTTTTACGGATTTACTAGTGAGGGAGGGAAACAACGTGGCGCTCTTCTTGATTTCAAAAAAGCTGTTTATCTCCTTGAGACGGATGTGGATGATTTTCTTGCTTCATCGGCGAATTACCAGAATCATAACCCTCTTTGGCCATGGATATCGCTATTTGGAGGGATCTTGTCCATCATTCTTTCCTTGACGTGGATTGCTCAGATTGTTATTTACATTATTCCATCCAAGCCTTTGCATCCATTTTTGAATCAGTTCTTTCAGTGGTTTGAATCGTGGTTCCCTCTTTTTGGAGTCTTGGCTGTTGCCATATTTACGCTTTACCTATTGCTGTGCGCAGTGAAGGGGTGTTTCAAGTTTGGTATCAGGTTCATGGCTATGCAGATTCATCCCATGAAGGTGAACAAGACATACATGTCTTCATTCATGTTTAATGTAGGTCTTGTCCTCCTTTGTGCTCTGCCAGTGGTACAGTTCACAGTGACTGCGTTTCCGGAATATGCAAGGTACACGAATGTAGTGCAGGTCATGGGAACACAGGTTCAATATTTGAAATTCGTGAATTGGTTCTGGGAGAACAAGGTGTTCATTTACGCAATGTTGGCGGTCACTGCGATCACGGCCCTATTCTTGTTTTGCAAACCGAGGGATAATGGGAAGGTACCTCAGAAAAAGGAGGGAGTCTTTTCTCGTTTTCGCAGGAATTAGAGATGAAGGGTTGAGGGAGGGATCTATATTTGTATTGTTTATTTGATAGCTACAACACAGCTCAAAAACTTGTAAAGGCCTACCAATTTTTATAGTACTTGTTCTTAGTATCGTAGTATGTACTTTCTTTAGTACACATCCTCGCCGATTTTGAATTTGGATCAGCGGACGATGCCTACAGTAATGCTTAACGGAAACGACTGATTGTCTCACAATACATAAAAGATGAACCACATCCTTCAAAAACAACCTCATTGCAATATATCATTACAATTACAACAGTGATCATACTTATTGCGATATCTGGACTCACGGTTGAACCTTCAGCAAGAAGCATTCTCCCAGATTCTCCCACGATATCTACCTTATCCAAAATCCTGTATATACCATGGTGTATAACCTTCGAGTAGAAATGCTAAGATGTATTCATATGATAAGAGATGTGTATTAATAGTGGAGGAGGTGCAGTTTAAATATTAAATTGATCATTAACTTTGTTCTATCCAACTTGCGAATGCTCTAGAGCAGTGGCTAAGGGATTGCAGACCTATCGAATCCACTCATCCCATCAGCCAATTTTTTTTTGCCGCGTATCGCCCCTTCTAATCTCTTCGTTTCTTTCGATTGCTAGTCCTCGATGCTGCTTTCTTTCCAGTTTCAATCTTACATGCCGAGACGAATATACATTCAACCCTTCCTTATCTTTATTTGCTGCTCTACTGCGTCTTCCTCCACGACCGCGGACATTTGAAGTTAAATACACTTCATCGTATTCATAGTAGCCGGCGTCATGATCGTAATTTTTTTTCAGATCCTTTGTGGGATTCTTTGAAGGTGGCTGTGACATCTTGGGCTATTCTTTAGTACAGTGCGTAGATCTTTAGAATATCTATCCCTCGTATCGATTTGCTTCCTGAACTATGAAGAATTGTGAATTCAAATTATGACAGATTAGGGCGAGAATGACAACTTCCTCTGCTAGCTTGAGCTATACTCTAGTAAACTTCTTAGAAGATCATTCTTAACATGCTACTTCTTAGAAGATCACTCTTATCATGCTAGCATGATGCTTCGGTGGCATTTTCAAAACCAAAGAATGCCAACGAAGCATCATTCTGAAGAATTGAGAATGTTCATTATTGATCCATGTATTTTATAAAATAACCTGTTGTATGAATTTAGATGATGTTGCCCCTATCCAAAAAGGATTATTTTTGCCCACCGCAGGACCAGTGAAATCAAAAGTAAGACGACATTCAACATTCATTCATCCAAACCAATCTTACAACATACAAAACACATACTTCACTCTACTACCTATCATACGCTGAATATCCCCTCGTCACGTCCATCATCATGAGCAGTGAAGATGAAATTATATTGAAGAAGACTGAAATGCAGGAAAAGAAACGTAAACGTGATAACAGCGAGAAAAACGAAAAGCTGAGTAAAGAAGAGCGCAAAACCCTCAAGGCTCAAAAGAAGGCAGAGAAAGAAGAGATTCTGGCCAATATTCCAAAAGTTGATGAAGATGGTGCGTTCACGATTTTCCATGTATACCACATTTTTCTACACAATGATATCTTGTATTATTATTTGTTGTCTACGGATCCTTGCTCATGTTATAAATCATTTGGATAGGTCTTGCCTACACAATCCACCAAACCAAAAGAATGGTCAAACGAGTAAAGAGAGGACTTCCACCCGTGCCCACTGAAGCAGAAGAAAGGGATAGAATTCGTAGACTAAGGGCAGAAGATAAAGAAACTCAAGATGAATTGGCTGGGATGATTTACAAGAGAAAGGAAGAGAAGGAAGTACCGGCCGATATTGAAGAAGAAGAAGAAGAAGAAGAAGCTGACAATGACGACGAAGCTGATGACGATGATGACGTTATAGTCGATATGGAGGAAAACGAAAAAGAGGAAAATCTTGATAGAGAGCAAGAACAAATCTCGGAAGTTAAGGTCCCACTAAAGAAAAAAGCTCGTTCAAAGCCAGTACCTGATGGTTACGAATGTTATGCGTGCAAGAACGAGCACTCGCCTCTGCACTGGATCTATGATTGTCCTGCTAAAATTCGCAATCCGGGAACTAATAAAGTGAGTAAGAAGCTCAGGGGTGTCCATGATCCTTCCTCGAGAAAAGTGTTTTTAAGTGGACTACCTTTTGATGTCAAGTCAAAAGATGTAAAACAATACTTTGAAAAGGATATGAAATGTGGCAAAGTGCTTGACTGTAAGCTCCTTGTCTTTGAGGATACGAAAAGATGTAAAGGAACAGGTTTCCTAACCTTTGAGTCAGACGAAGCTGCTAATAAAGCACTGAAATTGAATGGAACACCTTTCAACATGGAGATGGACGAAGAGAAAAAACCAAAGAAGCAGTTGACGTTAAACGTTAAAAAGGTTCTGAACAGAACCCAGACCAAGAAATAATTATTAGTAATATGCATTGATAAAGAATAGTTATGCTAATATCATTTGTCTTCTGTTGAAGTGTAACGAAATTTGTCATGCTTTTGACATGAAATAGGAAGTAGATTCGTGCGATGGAGAACTTTTGGTAAGGCTTTCGATCGATTGTTTGGTATGGAGGTAGATTCATCATTCATTATACCGGTATCCCTCCACAAGTGCTAGGGTTAAGGTCAGGCGCTACACCTAACGAGATCCGTTGTATTTAATCATATCGTGGTAAAGATGCAGCATCGGGAAAGAGAAACACTACACTACTCGGAGACTACGAGTGCGACATATTAGTGGAACGGAAGAACGTTTGCTTCAAAAGAATACATGAATGTGATCAAGATCAACACATTTGATTGCATGAAAGGAGGGAGCTTGCGGTCACAGCACGGTCCAGAGGCTTGATGGTGTTGGTATTTCCTGCGTATGAATCTAAAGTCAATGTACTGGTCATATCGCATAGATAATAAATAAGATCTTAAATAAATAGTATGGAACATTAAAAGTTATAAGAACAAGAAGGAGTACGAGTACTGCTCGCTACATACTCCAAAATTTGATACTCGTAATATATATCAACTTCCTATTACAACTCGGACTTATTTTGGGATCCTAACCCCACAGCAAGTAGCTTCCTTCTTAGATTCCTAGGCCAAAGCCATCCTGCCGTTACTAAGCCTAGTACACACAGCATAGCATATAAGGCTGTGCACACAAGCCACTTAAATAGTGCGGTCGCGTAAAGAATCCTCCTCTGTGCAACTGGTCTTTCTTTCTTCTTGCTATCCATCTTGGTCCAATACAAGTCTGCTTGCAAACTGTGCGATTCTAAAATCGTTTGTGCAACGTCAGGACTAAAATATTCGAACGGTTTGTCATATTGTTTCTTGGTCGATACTCTATTGTATGGGGCATTTAACCAAGACACTTCATCCACAAACTTGATATCTCTACATTATCGTAAGTGATTATTGAAAATGAGTTTAGGAGTTAGTCGATGTCGGTGTCCATAGAAACATGTTTGTCAAAGAATTGAATCAATGCTTACCTGAGACTATCAATCCTCTCACCAAGACGTTCAAACCATCCTCCGTGGCATAGCCTCTTGTCTAGATACGCAAAAAAAC
>Ga0306864_1000196_pt1 | contig 29329 bp, 27 predicted proteins | sample AntRauTorckE5430_FD_190448 | JGI IMG/M metagenome (GOLD analysis project Ga0306864, IMG submission 190448) | Saline lake microbial communities from Rauer Islands, Antarctica - Metagenome Torckler E5 #430 (v2) (version 2) | ecosystem: Environmental > Aquatic > Non-marine Saline and Alkaline >...
GGATACAGCAGAGAGTCACCGTCGAGTCATTGTCGTGGAGTGCATGGGACGAAATGCTGGGTTCTTGACTCTTCATTCTGGCATTGCAGGTGGGGCAGATACCATTCTCCTTCCAGAATTTCCTGTAGACAATACACAATTATTGAAGCATGTTGAGGAGGTTTATAAAAAACACGAATGCGCAGTGGTGGTAGTTAGCGAAGCGATCAGATTGTCGTCGAACAGTGGTAAGACATCAAAGTATACCACGGCAGATGGAAAGACAAGATTGGGCGGGAGTGCGGAGGCTGTTGCAAGATTCTTATCAGAATCTCTGGGTTTAGATGCACGGCATGTGGTCCTTGGCCACACACAAAGAGGTGGATCACCAAATGGGTTTGATCAAGTCATGGCTACTACTTTGGGAGCGCACGCAGTGAATGCAATCTGTGAGGGACAGTCGGAAGTTATGATGAATTGGAATGGACGCAATGTTGAAGCAATTCCTCTGGATGAAGTACGAGATGTTCCAAGCAAATCGCTATCATCAGATTATCCAGAACTGATTGCAGCCCAGTCCATGGGAATATACTGCGGGTCGACTTAATTATGTTGAAGATATTTCACATGCAATGAAACAATAATGCTAGCTAGTGTACTGCTATTATACAGTTATTCCGTCCGTAATTTCTTATTCGCTGTATCTTCTCTTGTTAACCAAGTGAAATCGGATAATTTATCATCTCCCCCCGCATTCACTCCATTACCGTCCATTGCTTCAAAATCCAGCCCCTCCAATTCCATGGCATCCAAAATCAACGCTTTCCTCTTCTTGAGCTTATCAGTAATATCATCAAAGCTATAAAAAATTTCTGCTGCCTCTGCAGACCCAAACTTACACCTAGACTTTATGAGAAGTTCAATGCACTTCCTCCTCAATTCCTTCTGCTTCTTAATAACCTCCCTGTGAAGTTTTGCATTCGCCAATGCTCCAATCACATCCAAGTCCAAGACATCATCCGGTATGACCGGCAATTCCTTCAGATCAACAACGTCTCCACTCTCCTTTGCCTTCCGACACGCATCCAGAACAGCCTGCGGCACCGACGCCATGACTGTGGATAAATTATGAGACGAATCGTTGCGCAAATCTCTCGTAATTTGTATGGTTGCAATTGATTTACAGGGAGGAACGAGTTCCCTCACAGCAACCTTCTCTTCCGCGATACCTTGATTTTCAAAATCAAATTCTTCTTCCTTGGGCGCATTCTTTTTTGCCTTATTCGAATTCTGTCCATTGGCATTGGCACTAGCATCAATATCATTATCGGGTGCGCTTGTTGTTGCGTGTATTGTTTCAGGTTCAAGTACAGTTTCAGACATGGGAGCGGACACAGGAGGAGTGTCATCATCTGAATAATTTGCATCCTTCATGTCCTCATCCTCATCCTTCTTCTGTTCATGATCTTCCACGACAATGGGGGTATTGATACCATTGTCAACGATCGTATTACTGCCGGCCCCAGTCCCAGTATCATGGGTAGATACTTCCCTCTCTTCTTCCTCTGCATCATTCGATGTATCAAAATCAACCACATGATCCTCATCTTCTTGCATAGTTTCATCCCTATCTTCCATTATCATTTGGTCTGGAACTCCATCTGTAGTACTGGAAGGCACAGCCAAGGCATGATCAGCGACAAGATCAGTATCATCAGCACCATCTAAATTCGTTCCATCTTCTTGGACAACCTTGGCGAAAAGACGTTTGATCTCCACCATGAGCGTGGGACTATCGAAACAATTCAAATCTTGCCATACTGGCACTAGAGCCTTGATATGATCCCTGGCCTTCATCAACATCTCCAACTGCAACTGCAACTGCTGCTGTTGATTCTGATGTTCGCGTTCGAACGCTTCCCGAAAGAAGACCCGGAGGGATTCCAGCCCTGGCCGAATGACGGTTTCCAATAGAGCTTCCCGGAAGGGAGCCAGGGACGTCCATTTTTGTTCGTGTCCTCCTCCGGGTGAGATAGTGGAATGGGATGTGCACAGTTCGTGCGTGATGCTCCATGCCACTAGAAGATGCGAAGAAGGTGTTGGATGATATGCATTGGCATCAGCACCAGCATCAGCTTGATCATGATCACGAGCACGGGAAAGGTGGATGATGTGTTGGGAAAGAGTTTGTGTGAGGACCTGCGTGTGGTGATCCATGTGGAAGAGGATCCATTTGGTGAGGGTTTGGATGGATTCTTTTGATGCCGTGGAAGATAGATTTGTGATCCGCGTGGAGAGTTTAGTGGATATTCTCTCATTCTCATTGGAGGCAGGATTAGATGGGGAAGGAAGACGTTGTGGATCAGCGCTATTGGCGGACATGATGTTTATTTTATGTTGTGATACATAATATGTGACGGTTGTGCTCTGTTGTGCTGTCGTTGTGCTGTATCTGTCGGCTGTCGGCTGTCGTTGTCTCTTGAGAGAGGTGAGAGGAGAGATAACAAGAGATCAGAACCTATCATATAAATATTATTGACTAAACAATCCCCCCGGAAACACCCATCAATTTTCAAACTCCGACAAATTCGCGCACACAAGATCCAACACACGACACACGACTAAGTTAAAGATTGATGTTAATGTTCCAACTGCTACTATCTACTATCTACTATGTATCGTAATTAGAGCCTGTAATTAGCTAGCTAGCTAATAATAGATATTGGTAGAGATTGGTAGGTACTGTACTCCCTCATCCCCTTTCTGCCAACTCACAAAAAGATGAAATATGCATGACAAGACAATTGCACAGCAGACCAAGGCTACCGTCAAGATCTCATCATCGACGCAGATAACTCGCAAATCATTATTCCCAAAGATTAAAGCTATGCGCAAACGATTCCGGAAATTAAGGCAGGATCGAACGATGAAAAAGGTGCGTGCTGCTACTTACTCCATCATGATGTCTCGTCTTGTCTTCCATTGGAAAAACAATGCACATGAATGATGCACATGAATGACTGCCAGCGCAACATAATAATGACGACAGATCTGCCCGCCCTCATGCCCAGTCTCCTTCCACTGACTCCCAACCTTCGAATCCAAACACAAACAAATCCAATGCAATTTGAACAAAGGCAGAAAAAGATCGGCAGAAAAGGTACGAATCCCCAATTCGGAGAAAGATGCCCCAGGAAATCCATTTCCAGTCCAACAAGAATGGATCGCCCATGTCGCAAGTATCCGGTGCCACGGGGCTCGAGGATCGCCTTCCTAACATATTTGGGCACTCCATGATGCCAGCTGCGCTGCCGAGCATGGAAGACAGAAGTGGTGGTGGGGAAGAAAGGAGTACGCACAGTGGCAACTTTTTCAATAGTTCCCATGGTGGTGAGGATGATCTCATCCCTCGACGAACGCTATTCACTTCCTTGCAGAGTTATAATTGCGATATTGGGGCCAATAATGCCAGCAATGAGGTCAAGGATCAAGCCATGGTGGATGTACAGCATGCCAAGAAGGGGTCTAATTTTATTGTGAGATCGGTACGTTTTCAGAAGCTGGTGCAGTACGTGTTTAATTCCGTGGATGGGGACGGATCAGAGAAGATTTGCAAAGAGGAATTGTACTGCGGTCTGATAATGATACATTTGAAATTGGCAGCATACGTCGGGCCGGCAGCTTGTCGGGTGGCGACCAGAGAGTACGTATATGAAATATTTCATGTTTTGGATAAGGATCAGAGCGGATATCTTGATCGGCAGGAGTTCGGAATTGTCATGGCTATATTTGGCTCGCAGATTTTGACAAGGGTGGTGGTCCAGCTAGGTATGACCCTCTTGATTGTGCCAATTGCAGCTCAGTACGTGCTAGATATTTGGAATGATCTCGTGAAACTTTTCAAAATCATCTTGCGGGAGATTGATGCTGCGGGATTGATCAATGAGAGGATGTTTCACTTCTTTGGGGTTGTGCTGAACTTTATAGTCCCTGCTGGAATCAAGAATGGAGTCCTTGCGGTGAAGCGGGTAATTGGTGAATACGTACTGGGTGATATTTATGATGCCATGCCACTGACAATAATCTCTGTTGTTCTGGGCATGTTACTCGTCCCGTGGATGCTCTATCAGATTGATGAGTTCCATAGCAGAATCGCAGAAAAAAGGATAGGAAAGGTAGTAATGACCAATTAGAAAGTAGAATAGCACGCTAGCTCATTTACCACCCATCGCTGCGAGAGAACATGAAAGGAAGCATGCATATTCAAGGTAAAAACGCAGACTTCAAAAAATATACATTAAAATTGCCTTTATCCCATTTTCTCCTTGAGTAACGCATATTTTTGAATATCACCCTTGCGATTGGGCCCTGACATGGAAAACATAATTCTGTAATCATCATCAGTGAATTCGCTGCGATTATTGCGCCAGTGTGACATGAGCTCGTCCATATCAAATTCCATGAGAGCGACGTAACTTGCAGCCCGATCAAATGCATCAGCAGCAACGGCCTCGTCCCAGAACGAGTTCTCAAATCCTGTGGCGCTCTTGAGATCTCTGTAAAGCACTGAACAACATTTGTCCAATGCTTCGACTCCATGAAGTGAAATATTAAATTTGTGGGGTAGACCATTGCCAATAGCAATTATGCGGACAGTTTCCATGAGGAACAAGGGCGTGTACTGTTCCAAGGAAGAGAGAGCGTATGCAGCAACTTTATTTCCGCCATTTTCTCTCATCTGATCACTGATGGATGACAGGTATTCTCCTAGGCTGTTCACACTTGTCGGTAGACGCACTGCATCTTTCGCAGTGAGCGACGAGCTTTGATAAATGGTAGACATACGTTGCACACTGAGGGACATACATGTGTGAGTTTAAGAAACTGAATGCACTGATTCTGAATTGAGATGTGGGCACTTACGTTTGTAAAAGAACTTCCAGTCTACAAAATTTTGCTAGACGGAGGCCATGCATACGGATTTCTTTGATGGAATCACGAAGCGTCCTGGGTACATTGGCCATCTTGCTCCACGGAGACTTCTTAGTCTTGAGCCTCCGTTCAAACGAGCTGGCTAATTTTAAGAGACTGTGGGAGAGTGAAATTGCTTTCAAAAACTCTGCCTCGGTACTTAACTTGAAGAGACCGCCGTATCTAGGATCTGTAAAGTTAAGAAGTTCCATGAAATGGGAAACTTCTTCCTCGAACGACTCTTGCTCTCTTTGCAATTGGTCAGCAGATCCGACTCCGGCATTGAGGCTGAGACGACTAGATCTATCATCACCGGGAATTCGTTTGGATTTTGTATCAGTTGTAGGAGGGGAAATAGGAGTAATTGCTGAACGCGCAGTAGGTGTGTTTGCGTTGGGATTGAGACCGACAAGGGTATCCTCGTCAAAGTATGAATTCCAAAGTTGTGTGAAAGGACGCCTAGCTTCCATATCACTACTCAATTTTGTGGCATGTCTGGAATGCTTATCTTCTAAGAACTGAAAAGCTTTCTTCCCATCGCACAAATCAAGGATTCTCTGCTTGACACGAGATAAGAATAGTCGAATGGCATTTTCTAATGCTCCGACAAGTGGGATGTACATCTCACCACCTCTAGGAATTTTGGGCAGGGCAGCAAAGAGAGGGCCGGATGTGCTGTAAAGAACTTGACACGCGGTGCACATTTCAACTTTCAACTTTTTACCTTTGACTGACGAATTGTAGATGCCGACTCCTGAAATTGGATCAAACGCATCTGGCCTCTCTAACGCGGCAATTGTTCCAATGGTGGCGGCATCTTGCATCATGGGAAGAAGGGTATTTTGAATGATTTTGTCAATGTAGTCAAGTGCAGTTTCTTCTGTTGTAGCGTTATACGAGGGTGATGTTGTATCCTCGTGCGTCACAATAGAGAGTTCCCTCTTCAGATCTGCACATTCCTTCGTCCACACTGAAATGCTCTTTCTGAATGTCAGCCCATGCCTAATTTGTGGTACTACCCCTGTTCGGGGACACAGCACTTCAAGGACGTATTCCTTGGCTGACATTCGCATCACACTTGAACGTGTTGCAATGGATAAGTTTTGAGCGTATTTTTCTCTAAGTGAAGATGCTAATGATGCATCATTGATGATTCCCAAGGAGAATATTCCCTGACCATTGGACTGTACATTGGGCGTTGAAACATTCGACCGTGAACTTTTCCCAAGCGTTCCCATCATTGAGGGAGTAACCATTCGCATGGATTGAAACGCAGAGTCCAGTTTCTCGTCCTCGTTTAAACACCCATGCAGGAAACTTTTGATTTCTCTTTGCATTGTTACACTTGCAGCGACAAGAATTCCGTGCAGAGCTGACGATGGATCTGAGTAAGACGGCGTTCTAATACTTGGGTCGGATGTCTGTATTTGTGCGAAAGCAAGATGTGAGACCACTCCTTATCATTATAAACCAAAACAAAAGTGGGCACACCAAAGAGATTATACTTACAATTCGATGCCTAAGAATCTGAGCAAGATGACTCAATCGAAGCATTACACTTCCAAATGAGGTCAACAATGATTTCATGTGCATCCTAAAATCCTTCAGTTTTTCCTCTGCACCGTCAATCCCCATCACTGATGAATTGCGTCTATGACCAGTATTACCGCCTTTGTTCCTGCGTTTCTCAAGTTTGGCCAGAGTCTTGGCTTGTTCCATCTCTGCAATTTTACGAAGCTCTCGATCAATATTTTCAGATATGCATCTTTCCACGTCATCAAGCCTCTTTAGCTTGGCAAGAGCTTCAACCAAGATGCGTAGACCAAGAATGGAATCATTGTAACGAGGTAGAACAAGAATTCCGTCACTGCTATAGCTGCTGTATGCAGTGATTCCAAAAGTCTCCAAGCATCGCAATTCATCTGCTTCCAAATCAAGTTCAGAATCGATCATTGCTTTCGGCAATAGATGCCCTTGATGATCGTGAAAATTTGCAAACGTGTTCGATAAGGGATCATCACCACTTGGGAAATACGAACCGGTTGTAGCATTCTTTCGAAGTGATGGCTTTGCGAGTCTCTGATTTGCTGCTCGTTTGTCATTGCTATTTTGTCCACTCTTGGAGGAGAAGTCGTCCGTTAAGGAATCATCGTCGCTATCATTATCACTTGCATCTACATGCCTCTGATTATACGTTGATACAAAAGAGTGCTTGTTGCGCACACCATTGAATCTTGCCGCTCGACGTTTCGAAGCTGCACCATCCCCAGCAGCAGACTGTTTAGCGCTACTGCCACTCAATCCCTTATCTAGCTCCACCGAAATGGAAGTGGGTTTGAATCCGTTCCCATTCTCAATGGCAGGACCTTGAGCATCTTCCACAGGGTTCCCTGTCCGTAAATAAAGGATATCCTGTAAAGTCTCCCACACCACTTCCTCAGCCTTTTGCTTCCTCCCCATGAGCTGTTCTGTGATTGTATTCAATGCTTGAATTTGAGAAACATCTCCATTGAACATTGTATCAATGGCATCAGACAAAATAACAACAGCAGCTCCAATTCTACAAGGTTGAGAATGCACCAAGACATCAAACGCCCCAGGAGTCCTCCGCACGACATCCAACTTTTGCAAGAGACTCAAAACAGCCTCGCTTTCCAACTTTTTCAACCACAATTCCCTTAACGATTTACCTCCAATGCCATGCGAAGAAGCTCTTCCAGTATCATTATCTGCGTGTCCATCTTTTTCAATTCCATGATCTGCACCGCCGTCGCTCGCATTGGCTAAATGTTCCCGAATTTCCATCACCTGCGTCCGCAGCCCCTTGACTTGTCCCACTGCCTCACCAAAACGTTTGGAAACTTGCCCCACGGCCACAACGGATGCATTAAGATCTTTGTAATGAACTAGACTCAGATGCTCGATCGCCTCTTCAATTGCATTCTGCTGTTTCCTCAGACTGCTATAAGCGGGATTATTTTTGTGCAGATTGTCAAAATACGCCTTGTGGTCCACTTGCGATAGATTTGGCGTGGGGATTGCTGCACCGAAGGCGCTGGATGATTCAGATTCCAAGAGTTGGGCTCCGAGGATGTCGATCACGCGGGGAAGGGTGCGGAATTGATGCGGGTCGAGGAAGAAGTCAGCGTCCACGTCGGTTTTCAGTTTGAATTCTAGCTTTTTGAGCTCCTCCATTTCCTTTCTCTTGTCGGTCATTTTAAATCTTTACTCTCCCGAATCTTTTGGGCCAGATGGATTATTCTGAATTATAGCTAAAGAAATATGATTGATATGTAGGAAGATATTGGATTAGATGAGATGGTTTGATATTATTATGTATCGTCCTGTATCATTGATGTTGTGTAATAATGAATTGAATTGTTATATCTTCTACGAATGTGATGTAAAAAAATGATTTTGTGTTATGTTTGTGTGCAACGGAGGTTTGTGTTGTTTACAGACTCTGTTGTGTACCCCTCCCCTCCCCCCGATTCAGCATTTTCAATTTCTCAGTCCTATTTCAAAACATCACGACAGATCACGACGGTATCAGGGGTAAGTATGGTATGTGCCTACCTACGAGTATGCTCTATGCTGAGGTATGTCATATATCATGAATACATCAAACATCAATTCAACATACATGATACTACTAGAATATCTAATATCCATGATACATTATTCTACAATGTCCAAAGCTAGCCAACAAAGAAGATTCAATATAAACAGATCACGGAAGAAGACCGAACCAAACCAACTGCTTCGGATACTCGTAATTCTTCTAGGTTTCTGTGTCATAAGTTTTCTAACCTCTACTTATATTCTCCAGCAGGAGACCTCAAAAAGTCAGCACCAACACATCACTAAAGCGTTTGTTATACCAACCAAAAATAATGATAGCCTTGATTCACAAATAGTCTCACAGTCTCTACCCAGATCTGAGCAACAATCCACCCTTGCCCTAGGAATTCCAGAGATACCGAACTCTCAGCATGCATATACAATCAGCCCAATGACGACGCAACTACTACTACCGAAATGGGTCCAAGAATACGTCTCGTGGCATCAAAAAATGCGATCTGAATTCCCCGGTCAATCCATCATCACTGATCCAAATGCACCCCCCGTCCTAGTCCGAACATGCCTCGGTCTATGCGGTGGACTCCACGATCGATTAGGACAGCTTCCTCTCGATCTCTACCTTGCGAATCAAACCAAACGAGTATTGTTAATCAAGTGGATCAAGCCTCAACCCCTCGAAGAATTTCTCGTCCCTCCCTCTGATGGAATTGATTGGGTCTTTCCGAGTGATGTTGAGGGATGGGGTACAAAGTGCAACACATTGAATATATGTGCAAAGCAGGTGAGAGTCCAGCCACAGATTCTTGGGAATAACGTGGATTCGAAAGAGAGAAAATCAATAAGCTTTCAACTCATTGTTGAGGAGGGTATCAAGCAATTGAATGGAAAATTGAAGGATATCAAGGCTGTGACTTATCAGATATTGGGTCATTTGGACGAGGATTATTTGGAGCAGCGATTGAGAGAATTGGGTGAGACGGATATGATTCATGGCACCGCATCGTTTGGAAATATATTTCGCAAGTTCTTTCAGCCCCATCCTAATGTGCAAAATCAGATTGATGAAGCGAACAAAAAATACTGTTTAGTTCCTGGAGAATATTCCGTGTGTCATTGTCGGGTGAGGCATCCAAAGGCATACAAGACGGGAGAAACTTTCGATGGTAAATATATAGCCAATGCTGATAAGCTGGGGCTGCCATTTGAAGGGCGTTTCAGAGATTTAGCAGTCGATCTCGCATCAAGAGCTATTCAATGTACCGCAACTCTTCCTGATGTAGATAATCATCCGATTTATTTCATGGCAGATGAAAGCGAATTGGTGCGCTACTTGACGCGACATTTAATGAATGCAACATATATTTCAGAGCATGCAGATTGGTTCGATGATCCTCACAGCACCAATTCCACTGCCAAGGAAATAATGTCCCATCATCATGTTGTTGCAAGAGATCAGGATATTAAAAATGCACATATTGATAAGAATAAGGGGAGACCACCGGAAGAATATTATGGAACGTTCGTGGATCTGTATCTCGGAATCCAAGCAAGGTGTGTAGTTTTTGGCGTTGGTAATTATGCTTTGTTTGCATCAAAGCTGGGAGGTAGAAATTGTAAGATGCGGTATGCAAAAGAGTTATGGGGTGGCGAGAATACAACACACAAGAGAGAAACGCAAGAGTGCGCATTGCCATGAATATGGATACATGAACACAATACACATTTATCATCTAGTCATATCCTATCTATTTGGCCCTTAGTTTTTTAATCGGTCTCTCTTCACCATCGTCCACTTCCATATCCGCAAGACTTTCGCTTTCTGCTTCCAGTTTCTTGCTACCCGCCCACACTCCCGCCGCTGGACTAGGACCATAATCATCCTCATCATCCGTGTCGTCCTCGTCATCCGTGTCACTTTCTCCATCATCATCGTTCAATTCATGGTTCGCAGTGGCAGCATTCATTTCTTCTTCTGCTTGATTTTTCTTCTCTTCTTCCTCCTCCTTTAATCTTTGCACCTCTCTCCTCTTCGCCATGGCCTCCATTCGTACATCCCTCGCCACCTGTACAGCCGCCAGGTTCTGCCCATACTTGTTCCCGAAAATATTCATGGGCCCCGCATTTTTCCCAGAAGCACACCCCAAGCATCCCGTGGTAGGATCTTGTGCAGTCTTCGAGTTTTCTCCTCTATCTTTGAGGGGTACGCGGCATATAGAGGTCGTGCCAAATTTATAGTTTTGAGGATTGATCACATATGTCGAACACAAACGCTCATATCCAGGTTTCTTCCATTTAGCAATGAGCCCCGCATCGGCAATTTTGTTCTTGATGCAGTAGTCATATACCTTTCTGGATATTTTATCGTAGGTGTAGTGCATGTCGTATACATAGCGGGTCCGTTGCCAATTTATTTGGTGGACTGGCCAGATGGATTCAGAGTTACGTTTGTTGACGTTTGACTCTTTGACTTTGTCCCGTAGCTCATTTTCGAGAGCTTCGATGACAGGTTCAATTACATCGTAGCCTGGTGGCGGCGGTCTGTTTGATCGTCTTGGTGCCATGGTGTTTCTTTCGTGTGGTTTTGATAATATCAGTACTTATATCAGTGCGTAGTATGATGTTGTGTAAATGTCCCTTAGATAGATCAAGCGATAGATATTTTGGTGTTTATCTGATGGTGAAATAGGAGGGTGAAGAGAAGAGAGGGGGGGAGAGGCGAAAGGAGGGTCTTCTCTAGAGTTCGAATTTCACTTTCATCCATCCATCATCCACGAATCGAATGTCAATGAGTCCGTTGAGTTTTAGATATTTTGGATAAATTCTCCAAATAATATTCAAAATGGCCCGTGGGTAGAATTGTGCTCTGCAAAGTCGCAATCACAGTCCCTGTAATACATGGCCAGAGTTGGAGCTATCCCTGTCGATTTGGTTTCCTAATTTCAAATCCGTTCCTTCTTGTGTGAGAAGTGCTGCTGCTGTAGCATTTTCTCCCATGTCAGTTCCTTCTGTCATAATATATTGTAGTGTGTAGTATTGTGCTTAGTAGTTACTTTAAAAACTCAACCTTTGAGACTAAGTGCACTGTTTAGCACTTCACTTGATCCTAGAACCGAAATGAGCATTGATGGTATCCGATAATTAACTTGATCTCGAGCTCCGTCCGTCACTGTTAATTTCCTGATATCGTGTGGCTTTCAGCGCACCCTTTCCTGATGAGGCCCTACAGGCCTCAACAAGGCCATCCACATGGTGGATTGCCTGGGTCTGATGCCAATTGCTCCATCTTCGCCTCCACTCTACGATTATAGCATTACGGACAATAGACCATCCCGGTATTATAATGGACACTGATCAACAAATGAGCTCTCATCGAGGGCATTCATCGTCTTCAGAACATGGAGGCATTGATGCTGGTGCGAAATGCTCAATGAAAGCATCGAATTCAACTTCCGTGTCTAACAACATTCCTGTCAACGACTGTGATGACACATCTGACCAAATTCAATATTGGAAAAATAAAGCTATGCAAGCTATTCATCATAATCGCACTCTCGCTGGGGATCAGGAGCGCTTACAAGATGACTTAGGTATTGCCAACCGTCGTGTGAAACGGTTGGAATGGCGAAAGAAGCAGTTAAGGGATGAATTTGAAAGTTGGGAAGCCAAGATCCAGAGCAGGCGAAGTAGCTTGACTGGTGCCCATACTGGCAACAGCAGCTTCGCACGCGAAACTGATGTTGAGAAAAGAAACAGACAGATTAAATCAATGCTTGGGACTAGCATTCGTTCGAAATGGGCGGCCCAGAGTATCTCTGACCGAGACATGGGATTTGCAGAAAGAAGGAGAGAAATTAGAGGCAGTGAATGATGTTTCTAATGAAAGACTTTGTCCATGGCGAGGATATTGGAATCTCACGAATTATATGATCTAATCAATCATTTGCCGTGTATTGTCTTTCTAAATAGATGCTTGCATACTTTCAATACTAATTCGCTATAGTCATTAATAAACAATATCTTCTTCTTCGTGATGACAAAATTACTAAAAACAAGAGACAAAGTCATGATGGCGTTTCTGATGATGTCTCATGGCGAAAAGAAACCAGACGAATGAGAAATAAATGGCTCTAGACAGCTGGTTTGTCCAACGCAATATGAAGGACTCTAGTAATGTATGATGCCTTTAGTATTCTATGACTTGCCACTATAAATTGCTTTATTCAATGTATCACGAATCAACATCATGCGTTGGGACTGGGCCTTTTTTTTTTAGGACAGTTGAGGAAAGAATTTAGTGACCTCCAAAAAAATACCATGACATATGTTTGGTAGGGATTTAGACACCCTCAACGTCTCGAAGACCAGTATTTACTTAAATTTTAGATTGAGGGTTGGCTGATTATCTGAGGAGACCCGCCAACGGACGAAATATTCAGAAAATACAAAAGTACGATACTAGTTCTGTAATATCACTCAAATGGACACAACACTACTTGACTTTGACTCTTATATTTCAACAGTGATCACATTCTCAATCCGAAATGATTCCTAAACGTCTCAGTAAAAATAACTTGCTTGCAGGAACTTCAACTGCGTCTATATCTACATTTGCCTCTACATCTTCGAAGAGCAGCACTACTAAAGATATTCTTCTAGATCTAGACAAGGTTAAGCAGATTCAATACTGGAAGAAAAAAGCTATGAAAGCAATCCACGACAATTGTCATCTAACTGATAATAATAAACATCTACAGGAGAAGATATGCAGCCTAGGCGAGGATAATCTTAGGATGAAACAAGATCTTGCCAAGGTGTCTCGTCGTGCGAAGGACTCTGAAATGGAGAATGCGCTGTTGAAAGGATCAGTACAGTACCTTAAATGTAAGAGTCGGCACAGCCTGGTTGCCAACAATTACACTATCACTGAAGATGAAATCGTAGCGGTAGCGAAAGGCAAAGATTCGTTAGAGCTCATTGTAGACGCAAGGCAAAGACGAGTGAAGGAGATCCTCGGAACTAGCTTTCGCTCTAAGTGGGCGAATCGTAATTTCTTGGATGAAACACGTGATGATGGAGAAATTTGAAAAGTTTATATACGGAAATCGTTTAATCCTTGGAACTAGCTTTCGCTCTAAGTGGGCGAATCGTAATTTCTTGGATGAATCACGTGATGATGAAGAATAAGAAAAGTTTATATACAAAAATCACTCATCATGGGCAACAAAACGAAAACATGCTATCAATTGATGGTATAAGTACATATGGAAAAGTCAAAGTAAAGTAATTGACATTTATTTAGAATAATTATGACGCAAGTAGCTGTACTTGCACAATACTTGCAGCAATACATCGTTCTTTTCTCACTACAGCAGTACTAATATACATATAAAATGCTGCACTTGAAGTTAGGATAACATACAGTAAATTTGTTTGCATACTGCCATCGTAGAAAACAGGAGAATTTGCCTGTAGCTATTGTAGACTCTAATAGGTGGGTGCATTGGGGACTGCATTTTGTTCTGTTTGGACCGTGCATGGTACACAGATGGATACAGTTGTAGCTGCTATAATATCTGTTCGAGTTTGAGAGATGTATTCGTTCCATTTTTGATCATTACGTTGTAAAGAGGGTGTGGATATCAGTTCGGTGGCCGTTTCAGGAAGATTTGGGAACAAACAGAGAAAGCATTTGTTTCGTGAAATAAAATGGTCTGTCATGGAAGAATCCTCGTAGATTTCGGCATCGAATTCCTTTGCCTGGTTTCTTGAGAAGGTCAACGCATTCTTTCTTCAAATGGTTTATTGGATGAAGGAATAGGAGAGGAGGAGGCAGGCAAAGCAATAGTTCGGCGCATGCGGTAAGAATAATGGTGATTGGTATGCTCAGAAAGAACATTTTCCTATTAACATCTTAACTATTCTTCGCTGCTTTTGCGGCAGCCTCAATTTCTGCCATATCAATTCCTGCAGTTTTGAGAAGCTCCATCATTGCCGATCCGACATACTGCGATACGAGAGGATCATTCTGATGTTCTGCAAGGGCAATCTGCATAAATACGTATCCCTTTTCACCACTCTCAAATCCACACTCTTCTACTAATGTTGGTTCCCCGCCCAAATAGACATCATGAACTAGAGTGTCTTGGACAATTTGGTGTTGCCTTGCCATATCCATTTGTTTATCTCCTGTGCTTTCAAGCTTTCCACATTTCTGTGCAATCACCGTAAGGATTTCGGGAGATTGCATCTTCTGCGACACTTTGTGCATTGTTTCGCGTGCTTTCACTATATCCATTTCGTTAGACGCGATATCGGACGTAGTGAGATTGAATGATGTAGCAAGAACTGTGCGCCATAGGTCTCTGGTTGAAATTCTGAGTTGTTCCTGTGTCTCTGGGTCTGCGTTTTGCATGAACATTGCAACATGCTGATTGTACATGTCTGTTACGAACGAATGGGAGGTATTAGCAAGTTGAACGTCCCAATAGGAAACGAAGGAAATGGATATTGGAGAGGAATCCAATGTAACGAATGATATGCATACAAATTACTCACGAAGACCACTTTCGTTAGGTTGATACCCAACACCAGATAAGACATGAACTTGTGTCCCAAGGTAAGCCTCCATCATTCTCTGCCATCTATGGACCAGCGTTTTAGAATCCCCGGATTCCTTGGCGATGTCTTGCAGTCTCTGCATGCCTACCCCATGGTGTATAAATAGTTCTGTTGCATTTTGAATGCCGACAGCCATTTCTTTTGTGAGCGAGAAAGGTGGTCTGATGGGTAACGGCGGTGGTGGTGCTGGCGGTGCAGTTGAGAAATGACGGGATAGTGCGGTTGCGCAGGTGGGCCTTGCTTTAAGGAGCCTGGTGGCAGAACTGATGTGACGGAAAAGCATGATGGGTAATAATTAATACAACAGGAAGTGCAATGTTTTGTAAGTGTAATGTATGTGAGATAATAAGTATTAGGTATGAGAGAACCTGAGAGAACTATCTTCTTCTGTCTTCTGACTTCTAAGATCTGGGATCTGGTGACTGTCTCGTGTTTGTGTCTGTGGTGGTGGTGGTTTCGTGAGATCATCATCTTGTTCCCCCTCAGGAGAAGAAGGGACCCAACTCGACACGGACAGATTATCAATCACATGTCGAACCAAGCGACAAGCAGCGTTCGCAATTCGCAACAATGAACAATGAACACTACCATATCGGATTACCTCACTGCTCACTGTCTCTTTGCCTCATCGCGGGGACGATTGTGCTCTCTCTATCTTCATTGTTTCATAAGTAATAGCACCGACAATAAAATTCTCAATCATCTACAGTATACATTACATTCAGCATGGCAGTACATCAATGGATAGCGGATTATAGAGTTGCCGTTGTCGAAAGTATCCAAGAATCGGGTGGGAAAGGAACCAAGGCACTCAAGATTTGCCAGGTCAATATTGGCGACAGCGACAACTGCATCACCGTTGTGACATCTGCTCCCAATGTTCGTATACAATCCAGACTCGCCGTAGCTCCTGTTGGATCGACTGTCTTGGCTACGAATGGTGAAGGACTTCTCGTAACTAAAACGTCGGTTGGCGGAGTAATGTCGGAGGGGATGTTTTGCGATGCCAAAATGCTGGCTTGGGACGGAGGTACGGAAAAGATTGCAGCCCAGATAGATGAGAGTGTCCCGGTAGGGGCGCCCCCACCCCTTAAGAAACCCCGACCGCAACACGACAAGGAAACCACGGCCTTGCCAGAATCGCAGGTCCAAGGATTGTTTGAAAAGAAATTGACAAAGGAGGAAAAGAAAAAGTTGGCCGAGGAAAAGAAGGCGGCCAGGAAAGCAGCCAAGGAAGCTAAGAAAGCAGCAGATTAGGAATCGGTAAACTCCAAGACGTGTCTGTCTAGATTAATATAGTCATTGATTGGAAGTATTCCTTTCATTTTTGCTGGAAGGCAGCCGGAGTAGTAGCATATTATATCTCGTGGCCAGGACGGTTGATGTTGCGGTACCAAAGGCCATGATTTGCCCCGATCAATGGTTCTGCAACACTCTGCTCGCACCCGCAGATAGAACTAGACGCTTTTGAGATCTAAACGAGGACGCCATGGTAGTAACGAAGGGCCACAAAGAATAAGATTTTGATCGTACTCAATCCCATCGCCGCCGAAAGCACGGAAGAGGTCGCTGTGCAGTTTTAGAAAATATTCGGGTGCTTGGTCATTGCTCTACCTACTGTTTTTGACTTACCCAACATGACGTTGCTTTAACGGGGTTTTACATACAGCAGAGCGCAAATATTCAATAACAAGTTACAGGCTTCTTCAATTCATCCTTGTTCTCCCTCTGGGCGGACATCTTGTTGTTCTATTTCTTCCAGACCCAGTATCTCAACACAACTGCAGCAATGTACGCCGCGTTGAAAACGGCTTGCTCGATCATCAACAGTGCCCACTGACCCGGTACAGCTACAAGGAACAAAAAGGTCGGAAGGACCACTTGACTATGGTCTTCCAGCCAGTGCAACAAAGGAAGCCACACTGTAGGACCTTTCGAGAGACCAGTCGCTTCATCGTACGTCTCATTCTCGCAGCCGCCCACCAATCCACAGTAGAGACGGCACGGCGCGTAAGCTGCGTGTTGCATCCAGTGCTGTTGCTCAAATGAAAGGTTGGATTGAAAGGCCGGTGGTAAAGCAATGTAGCTGGAAGGAGCGACACCGTTCACCACAACGTCTCCAGAGACCGTAAAGGGCGCGTAGAGTCCATCGCGATGGATCTTGCGAATGGAAACCACCTTGGTACCGGTAGGTTGTCTTTTTGCGGCGATCAAAGCGTCCCCGACCTTGACGTGGAAAAGCAGCCACCGCTGTCGTCGGTAGGCGGGGTAGGCGAAGGTGGCTGACCAGCGGGTTGAGTTGGTGAAGGAGGCGGACCTGAAGGGGGGGTTGGGGAAGGAGGATCCCCAGCACAGCTTGAAGTGTAGGCAGTTCCGCAGGCGTTTGGATAGGCAGCCGCTATGTCTGGAGAGCTGCACACGCGAATTCCATCCGCAGTCTCACAGTATCGTCCGCCATGGATTGTTTTGAGTAAAGATGCTTCTATTTAGTCGATTATGTAGTTGTGGTAATAAGTATCCGTTGAAATACAATGAGATTGTATTCATCTGGACCGTGTGATGTATACTTACAGATGATGAGGTTGTAGAGACATTGCAAAGATTTGAATATCTTCCTCAAGAAGTTGAACACAGTAGAGAGCGAGCAGAGGGACTGTTTATTCATGACACACTCTAGCACACTTAAATATCATCACTATGCACTAGCCACTTTCAGCACTTCTTGTAAAAGTAGTAGTAAACCTTGATGAATTCGAAAACCCTGATAAGTTTGAGAACACCAATTATGATAGATTTGTGACATCGTCGTCATCAAATCCTTCTTTTGTTGTCTGTCTTGGCTTCTTGATAGTTTTTGATGTGAAAGAAATCCCATCATCATTAGTTTCCTTCGAGAATAATGATAGGTCGCCATCCAGGCTGTGCACTTCGTTGGCTAGCGGTGACAACTTCCCACCACTCCTCCTTAGACCAAGCTGCGCTGCTCCTTTCTGGTTTCCATAATACTTGTACGAGTACTTGTTACTTCTCTCCTCCCCCATGGATGTCATTCCCTCGACAGAAACATCAGTTGACGCACCCGCCGCCATGCTTGCTTTTCCTAAGTCAAGATGTATGCCATGGCCTGCTTCATCCTCTAGATTGCCATCTTCTTGGAGGCCACTCAGATCCTCCTCAGATCCATCAATCTCCATCCCAATCTCTACAGCACTGTTTTGAGGGGCGTATTTGCCAATACCATAATTATCCTCAAAAACGAAGTCTAAATTATGCACCTGTGCCGGATCTTCCATTTCATCAGGATATAGAAATACTATGCCAAAGGCTTCACCAACTGTCAGATCCTCATCTGATCGACGAACCATGCAGACTTTATGATACGTAAAGATATTTAGATTGAAGAAACCTTGCAAAGGTTGGAAAATCATCCTTAAGACTGACAATAACTCCTTGTTATCTTCTCTCAACACAAAATGAACGAATCCAAATACCCATGTTATTAAGAAGGCTGCAATATACATAATTGCCTGTCGTGTGATGATACCAGAAGACTCTTGGGCATATTGGAGTGCTTCATATTTCGCATCAATCTCCTGGCTCGGTTTGTCCTTCAAAGCTTTTCGTACGCTACGTGCATTCCTATAGAACGAATGGACAATGAGAGCCATTGTAATCATGAGAGTGAAGAAGCCAAGAGTGATTGTGCAATAGAACAATGGTGCTAATGCACCGTTCTCTCCCCCACCTCGGCATTCAGGATTGTCCGCTTTGGTACAGCCGAGTGGATACACATTTGGGACACAAAAAGGATAAGATGGGCTTGGGTTCAGCAATTTTTGTTTTAGCATTGCTGTGGAAGGTAGAGTAATTGAAATCGCAAGAGACACAATGAAAAGGGGAATCTCCAGATACCATCGAAATGTTTTTTCCGTCATGTTATACCTCATTGTGCACAAATAGTAAATGTTTAGAATACCATTCATGCAAATCCCAAAGGCAGTTCCCATCATGAAGATGAGCCCTTGAGCCTCGCATGTAGCAATATTTCCATATGATGGCATTTGAAAAGGATAGATGACATCTTTAGGCATTGGAATTGTGGTCAAGGCGATCGCCAAGGATGTTAAGCAATCAGCTGAACTCATGAATAAAATGATTCGATGATATGTTGTCTTGGTTCCACTTATAGACCGAAGAACTGTGAAGATAATAATCATGGAGGATAAGAAGGATATGGATCCCGTGACCATTGGAATAATAATCCCAGCTTTTGTGAAGGAAAACGATTCCATTTCAGTATCCTCTGACATAATGCTGGTTTTTGTGATGTGTACGGAAACCGAGAAGTTTGCTCTGGTATCTCTCTTGATCGCTCTAATGTCTCTCTGGATCGATCCCACTCTTACAAACCACGCTACCAGCTACAAGTGTTTCTCAATACGAGCTGGTTTCAACTTTATAGTTATACCTCAGGACTCAGGATGATGATTGACGATGATGATTCTTCCTGTCGCCTGTAGAATGCTACTGGATACAGAATACAGAACCCATTTCTTGAAAATTCGCACACCTTTTTACTCATTTTTGTACAATTGACCTAAACTTGACCCCTTTGGTTGGGGGGGGGCCGGCAAAAAAATTCTCGCTCTCTTTTGTCGTGCATCTTTTTGCTCCACAACCGTCACGCTTTTGTAAGAAGAAAGAAGAGTGTCTCGATCAAAATTAAGCAGAAGTGTCAAAAAGCAAAACCAGAACAACATCAGGCAAAATACAAAATAGGGCAAATGCATTTATTACATCATAGTACATAGTACTCCCTCCTTTCATGCAGACCGCATCATCACGACTAGTCCACTGCCTCCCTTGGAAGCATACACGCATTAGCCACATATCGAATCATCAAATCTTGCGCTGATCCCTTTACAGGACAAGGTCCAAAGAGTCTCTTTGCGATGCCGACAGTATTGATAGAAAGAACCCCCTTCACTGCAGGAGACAGATCGAGATCAGAATCCTCCACTGTTTCTGCACAATCCACATCTTCACTCCAAGGCCTCAAGAGAAAGGCCCACAAGAAGATCCACAAATTACGCGATCGTGCAATTCCAGTCACCAAATCTCAGAAGAGATCACGTTACATACCAGGGAAGAGGTATTTCCCTCTTCTCTGGATTCAGTGGTTATGGCACCCTATTAGGGTGTTGTGGGGTAGTGTTACGAGAGAGAAGTTGTCAGATAATCACCACCGCCATCATCATCATCATCGTATTCGCCATGAAGATGTAGCTGATATTGATGCAGATAATTGCGTGCTAGGAGATGGGAGAGAAGGAAAGATGAATGTAATTGTCAATGATCATGAATTGCTCATGGAGTGAAAGGACTTTGTAATAATAAATAAGTGTGACAACCTCATGCGTGTAATAATGAAAGGAAGTGTATGTGAGGACAACATGGAAAATTGACAAGAAAAGCGGTAGAGTCAAGGCAAGAGTGCCGCATCTAATAGATCAAAATACCAAGAGATATCAGCATGGCCATCAAGTGAGCCTGTACCTGCAATCCTCCAATAGTGTGAATACAAGTATGATTATATAATACCATTGTCAGAACCTCTGCCTATATTATAAAGTTCTTGAATTTTGGAAAGCTCCTCCTTGGAAAAAGAGGCTTTCTTCAAGATTCTTACGCGAAGAGCAGACAATTTGTACAACTAGCAATAGCATCAAAATTGTGCGAGTTTCTATCTTGAGTTTGCTTTCCACATGGTATTTTGTGTAGTTAAGAAAGATCGATGAGACTTTTAAAGTACGAATAACAGTCGCCCACAGTAACAGTTGCTACGCCTTCATCTGACGGCCACGTCTCTTGAATTACACGAATGGCTTCGAAAGGATCAGAGGGAAGGTTTGTGGGAATCGGGCAACTCATATCCACCAGTGGCTTTTGGTCCGCCGACGATGGCCAGCGCTCGTTGCGAGCCTTCAAACGACGCATCATTTCCACCCTGGCCGGGTTACCAAGCGCCACGATCCAGGCCAGTTCGTGAGGAAAGAGAATCACAATCTCCAGCACTTGGATTGTTCCGTGGGGCGTTTCAAATGTGGGTTCCGCAGACAAGCCTTGCACAAGCAAGACTCCGAATTCTCTGTTCTTTACAAGCAGGCCATCGGGAAGGGAAGCATTTCCGGTCGTACTCATGGGAGGACAAAAACATCCGGTATTTTTTAAGTTGAAAGCACCCAGCATTTCCTCGTTCTAATTGTTGAGGGCCTTGAGCATCGTTAACAGGAAAGGGTTGCCGGCCAGTCCGCAAGAAACAGACATAATAGCTTCTCGCAAAACTGCTTTGTCCAAATCCTTGAATCCGAGGAGTACTTCGACGCCCAATCCAGTGTCCATATTGAAATCGTCCGGAGTTTCCCCAAACATTTCTGGTGTACTCCAAGGATCTGCCAACCCATTTGTAGCCCAGATGACACCACCCTCACCCTGTTCAAGATCAATCCACTTCCAAGATGGACGAGTTGGCCAGTTGGGACCTCCTTGAAACACGGGATTCGTCAATGGAGCGATTACAAGGGGATGAGCGTTGCCGAGAGTGTTGAAGAATGCGGTCCGAGCATTATCAATGTCATCTTGCTTGGGGGGATTGTTTTCTTCAGCCATGATACTTAATAATATTGAGAAATACTGTAAATGAGAGGACGCACAGTGGATGATCAATTGGGATTACTCTGAAGGTTTAGATTCACGATTTGTGTTTTACTACTAATAAATACGATAAGTACCATCTAACAATACTACCTACTGTTGTTGTTGTTGCAGCTATGCGCTATGCAGTAGTTAGTAGGTAGATAGTAGATAGTAGGTAGATAAATAGTAGATTAAAGATATGAATTGAAAGTATTGAACTTCGAAATACAGGACTACATTTAAGTCCCGTAAAAGTTCAAACACTTTTTATTTTGTAGTTCCCCGACACCCGACTACCAACCCGACGACCGATCCAACATCCAAATTAAAATACAGAAGCAACCGACAAAAGTATCTAATAATCATTATTCAAGTCGACGAGACAACATATTAATATAACAGACAACAGCGGAATTATTGTGATTGTACCTTGGACCACCCTTTCAGCTTAGCATTGGTGAAAGACAGAAAAGATGGCATCGTCGTTCATTAAAAAGTCTGTAGAAGAAATCTTTTGTTCTGCAACCCTTACCATTCAACCCACAGAGGTAAATGACTCCATAGTACAGCCGACGTCCTCCATAGTCAAAATATCACAATCAGAATATTCGACATCTGCGTACTTTCGTGATGCAACCTCTAAACGATCAAAGGTAGCAGTTCCTCTTGTTATAACGTTTGCCAATGAGTTTGAGAGAAAAAAGATGCTCAAAAGTGGTGCTATTCAACCGGCACCGGTGGACATTCACAAACAGGAAGCAGAGCAAGTGGCTGGCAAAGAGGAAAAGGACTTGTGGGGTGCAGAATTAGATAATATCGGTGAAACGCAGGGTGATGAACTAGAAAACCTTGGCAAAGTGGAGCTTAAATTTGAATGCTTCTGTAAAGATGATGGACTAATTGGAGCATCCAAGAGTGAAACGAATGATAATGGCGGAACAGTCATCGAGGGCATCAAAATTTTGTCTACTTTTCTCATTGATTCGGATCATCTATCTGCTATTCGATTCGATGTTGAAATTGCTGTTCGCTCTATTCCTACACTATCGCAGGATATGAAGGAGACCTATAGCGAAATTACAAATCGAAGCAATGAACTTGAAGTAGATTTACAAAAGAGATCTAAAGCCGATATGGCCAAGGCTCTGCTAGGCATTAGAGCAACTTTAATAAGCAGAAACGACGGATCAGAACAGATGACACATTCATCATTGTCGCATCAACGCAAGGGGGGAGATAAAGATCTACCAGCGCTGAGTCTAGACCACGAACTTCAGTTAGGTTTACAAGCGCTAGATATGGGCATTGAGGCAATATCGCCCTACGACTTACAAGATGATTTAGGTACAGCATCATACTTTTCTAAATCGCGTGTTTACAGTCTTCCAGATAAGACGGAACAAGCCACACTGCTCAGATTAGACATTCTACCGGCATTCCTAGTTTCTGTGCGAGAAGTCAGCGCAGCGACATCTAATTCCGGGGTTACTCTAGTATCACTAGTCCTCTATCATTCCAATGTTCATAACGAAAACGTGACAATAACCAATATTGCATTGCATCCAGGGCACTCTAGACTATATGCTAATTCCTCCGCTCAACTTAGCGATTTACCCGTAAATGAAAATACAGTAACTACTGGGAAGGCAATGCCAGGTGGAGAGCATGCCATCATTAACATGACAAAAAGTGTACGATGGGGATATGCATCAGGAACAGCGCCTTCTTTGCCATTAGTGCTGAAGCCGCAGGAAGCGATTGCAACAGTTCTTCAAATTAATGCGAACGAGGTTATGATGGAACGAATATTTGTTTCGCCAATATGTGTCAGAGCTGTTGTAGGTATTGGAATAGAGATAGAAGATGATCCGGTTGCAGAGGCTGCATTCGACACATATCGTTGCAAAAACGGTAATAATACCAGTATTGTGATGGTTACAACCGATGCTAGATGGACTACAGCACCTATTGCAGTGGATTCCACTGATGCATTTCGTATATCACTTTCTATTCGGGAGGCAGTGTGTAATGTAGGCGCGCAGGTAGTGGTAACTTTAAAAGTGCAGAATCTAAGCCTTGAACCAAGAGACTTAATGCTCATCATGGCAAAGGATCCGGAGGATCGAGATGAGCAGAATCAACGTGTAAAGTCACATGATAATTTGAATGGAATGACATTTACGGGTGTGAATAATTTGAAGACAGGAGGGAGTACTTTAGGGATGTCTGGAGCATCACATTATACACAGCAAACACCTACCCGTGTGCAAAATACTGTCAACAACGCTGTCGTCTACGAAGTCAGTGGTTACACGTTTGGTTGCTGGGGTCTTAGCGGTGATGATGATGGAACGGTTCGGTATACGCGCGATCATGATTTGCTGGCCGTCGATGCTGCTTTGTTACTAGGCGAGATAAAGGGGCAACTTGCGATGGAAGCTGAATTACGATTTGTTCCCTTGAGAGAAGGAACACTTTCGGTTCCCAATTTGAAGCTTTACGATAAAATCCAAGGGAAATGGTATGATTGCTTTCATACACTGAAAATCATTTCTGTCGCGAAGCAGTAGTGCTAAAAAATTATTAAAATCAGTCTGAAGTCGTCTTGACAAGAAATAGTACTCTATCAATACTAACTACGAAGCTCTGCTAGTAAGTAGGCTGTGAAGCTTGTGATTGTATTGATATCTAATTTTGAATTTGAAGTCCTAAGCCGGCAACTTGTAGACAGGTTTAGAGCCCATTAATGTCGATGAGGAGTTTGGGGCACAAAAGTACTTGTATCTATTTATCACCCCTATTTTTCCCGATCTTTCTACTGCAACTTAAATACGTTCGACGCCCCGCCGGAAGATGTGAACCATCAAGCTTTGCTCTTCTACCATAGACACCATACCCTAAATAATATCCAACAATGAACCTTCTTATCGCCACCCTCCTCGTAACTTCCGCTGCTGCTTTCACCACCAGCCCTGCTAGCCGCGTAAGTTGAAAATTGTGGAAAGACTGGAGAACAGATGAACCTTCGAAATTGATGCATTTTAAAAACATTGACGAATGAAAAAGTGCCAAGATCAATTTAAGCGATGAAGTTCCTTCAATGGACTTTGCAGGAAAGAGGAGCAATATACGCTCGAGAAGGAATACAGAATCGTGACCGATCAAGTAGGGATTTTTCCACATGTGGGCAATGTAATGCAATCCCAGTGAACCCCACATCTCACTTTTTTTTCATGATTTGTCCTACAGGCTACTTCTTCTCTCCAGGTTAGTGAGATCGAGCTCGGAGCAACTGAGCCCCTTGGAGTTTACGATCCTCTTGGATGGCTCGATACTGAGCCTGAGTCTTTCGAGCGCCGTCGTGCTGTTGAGCGTAAGCACGGACGTGTTGCCATGGCTGCTGTTGTAGGAGTTATCGTACACAACAACCACATTGTTTTCGACGGATACATCTCCCCTTCTGCAAACCTCAAGTTCTCTGACATCCCCACCGGAATTGACGGACTCTTCTCCGTTCCTACCGCAGGACTTGCACAGATCATTGCCTTCCTCGGATTTGTTGAGCTTGCTTGGTTGCCTGCATCCCAATACGACGGAGACTACGGAGTCGGTTACTTCGGAAACGATATCCTTGACCCCGAGGAGAAGGCACGCAAGCTTAATGCTGAGCTTAACAACGGACGTGCTGCTATGATGGGAATTATGGGTAACATGGTTGCTGAGAAGCTTACCGGACAGACTATGTACGAGCAGTATGCTGCCGGACACTTTAACCCCTTCAGTGACTCTGAGGGATTCTTCTAAATTTTTAGGAAGACTTGTTTAGAAAATCATTTTAGAACACATGGGAAGATCCTTGCTTCATCTAAAGAAAGGTGAAGATCTGGAATCATTGACCCACAATCATCTTTTGGCAAAGTCAGATCACGCACGATGTCTAGTGTAGCTTTCAGTGAATATGGCATTGTTTAATATAAAATAGTCACTCATTCATTTCGCCAATTGTCAGTTTATCTCATTGCATTCATTAAACAACCATTTTGGCATACCAAGAATTAGAACTAGAATACGGATCAATGGAATGATCGGATAACTTCTTATGTACATTGCAGAAGTCCACAGTGAGTTTGTGACCTCGCATTACTAGTATAATTTCTTTGCAATCAAACGAGAAGACAGTCGTCTTTGCTGACTTGTTTCATCGAAGTAACTTGGGCAACATATCCTTCTTTCAGCAAGTGCCATGCGATCTAGCTTCATGCTCATTCGTAGGTATGTCAGGGTACCATGGAGTGAGAACGAAGTCAAATTCAGTCCAATGTCCAGGAAGTTGGGAGGTTAAATTTCGGTTAACGTAAATGGAGCAATACATCATAATATTATGCCAAGAGACCAAAGAAAGACCAAAGCAAGCGACACGGGCACACTAAAAACTAAAAACATACGAAGATATAGTATCTAATCCTATCTAATCGCAATTTTTGTCAACAATGGACGAGGATCAGTGCGATCTCTTACAGTCAGTCCACAGAGGAATCACCACTGAAGGAAGCGCTTATTACAATTCATTCTGCGCATGTATTGCTGTTTCTGCTTTAACGTTTGTGGTCTCGACTATCACAGGAAACTACTCTCAAGTAGATAAATTATGGAGTATCGTTCCTTTCGTCTATACATGGATGGCAGTAACTGATCAAAGGACACTATTGATGGCAATCCTTGCATCAATTTGGGGAATTCGATTAACTGCCAATTTTTCCCGAAGAGGAGGATACCAGTGGCCTCCTTGGCAAGGAGATGAAGACTATAGATGGGCCTTTATCCAACAAGGACGTTTAGTTAAGATTTTGAAGCACCGTGTTCCATGGATTTTATTCAACCTTACCTTCATCAGCTTCTATCAAAACTTTCTACTGCTCTTAATTGTAGCCCCATCCTTCGTTGCATGGACTGTGGCAAGTGATCCATCTTGCAGCGCTGCCCCGTTCAATCTCTTTGGCTTGGATGGTTTGGCCACTTTGCTTGTGCTGGGATTCATTCTGATCGAGAGCATCGCGGATAATCAACAGTATAAGTTTCAGACCGAGAAATATAACCAGATCAATGCTGGAGTTGAGAGACGGGGAGAATTTGCAGACGGGTTTTGTCAAAGTGGCCTATTTGCAATAGTGCGAAAGCCAAATTATGCGGCCGAGCAGTCAATCTGGATCTCATTCTATTTGTTCTCAGTCGCAGCTACTGGTGGAATGATAATGAACTGGTCTATCATTGGATGTCTTTTACTTGTTAGCCTATTCCAGGGCAGTGGATGGTTCACTGAGCATTTGACTTTGATTAAATATCCTTTGAAATATGCCATGTATCAGAAACGTGTTCCTCTTTACGTCCCGCAGTTGTTCGGAAGTCGGACTCCTCCTAAAGGTCCCGAAACTGCTCCATTGGTAGAAGAGAAGAAAGCAATGTGAGGAATGCAGGTATAGAAATACATTGAAGTGGAAAGAAGCAATATGTTCATTCTCTCTTTACTCTTTATATCTACGCATCACCGTATAACTTAGAACATTACTATCAAGATGTTATTACCATTCCCTTGTACCGATGAAGTTGTACACAAAAGATAATAGACTTCCACCTAAAAGGCCCAATCCAACAGAAAAATTCAGCAAAGTGGAAGCAATTTGTTGTGTTCCTTCTCCATGTGGCGATTCGATTGCAGCTTGAATGAAAGATAATGTCGATACAAGTCCGTTACTAAAAGCGAAAATCACGATAAATGAGAATGGAAACCAATCGCTGTAGAATAGATCGACTGCTGGGACCAACTTGCTTCCTGTAGCATTGCACAATAAAAACATGGGAAGGAAAGCAACTCTAGCAAATGATAGCAGCAGCAGTCTTTTCGAACCGCTTCCACTGAATATGGACATGTCTAGAAATCCAGAAGCTGCTCTTCCAGCAAAGTCAAAGACATTAAACAGAACGATGAACCCAGGGATGAATAAGTCATTTGATAACCTGCTGCTTCTATCTTGACATTGATGAACGCTCTCCAGTTTTGTCGTCCAAGATGGGAAGATTGTAATCGTGATGAGAAATGTGGTGAAGATTGTCACTGCTGGAATTCTAATAGAGTTCCACACTAGTTGAGCCTGACTCTCGTTGGATGAATTATCATTTGGCACGTGGTTATCGGCACGTTGGCTACCAAGAGTATTTTCTTCGGTGATATCCTCTGTATTCAAGAGAGGTTCTATTAACAGGTGTTCTGCATGTTCTCCTTCTGCAACTTCTTCCAAACAATCTTGGTGCGCTTCTTCTAACTCTCTAACTTCAAGGTTTTCTTTGCCCAATATTCTATAATGTTTTGCGATTTCAGATCGGTCGAGGTGTATATAGAGAGCAATGCACAAGCCAATGAAGAGAGCACCTGCCAAGAAATAGGCAAAGGCACCCCAATCAATTGCATATGATTCGCACGAACGGGCTTGAGAGACGCTAAGCAGATACGGGCTCGATTCTAAGTACGCAGAAGTGGCACATTTCTCATTCCAAAATAAATCAGCTCCAGTGTTCTCTGTCCCAAACAAGATGAAGTTCAGGATAGAAATCACAACTCCGCCAACCGCTTGACCAGATACGAAGGGCTGAATGCCAAGGTCTGAAGGAAATATGTTGGCAAATGAAACAATTCCAGCACTGATGAAGGCTCCTGATATTCCACAGATCGATGCACTTGACAAAGAAATAGATTGAAATAGAGTAGGATCAATGGATGGTATAAGCACCATAGATGTAGTCAGTAACATGATGAATAGGAAGACTGATAATGAAATAACGATCATTTTCCATTGTGAATATCCACCATGTTGCTGTTCATCCATATTATTTGTGACTGTGAACGAGTTGAAATACGCAGTTTTCGAATCCCTTCGTCTTTGTACGAAGAGCATAAGCCCTAATGTGATGACACCACTGAGATTGTAAAGAAGACCAAGCCATAGCATAAAGTTGCTCTCGTTACTGGTGCTAATATTCGTAGGAATGGCTGTAGACTCGGTTGATATGCATGTTCTAGTTACAAAGTATGCCGAGGCGCTAATGAAGGCATTCCAGGGAAGTAGGAACCCAACTCCTAGAAGTAAAAATACCCACCATACTAGTTTCCTGTCCTTGCTGGAAACGACGAAATCATCAATTGAAGTAGCGCCAGTTCCTTGATGATCCTCAAATCCTGACAAACCATCACTTGGATCATCCAGTTCATTACGGTTGTGATTGGGTTGCATTCTGGGACATAATGTTGAGTATTGACAGTATTGGGTACTGGGGAAACTATTGAGAAGGAAAAGAAAAAAGCAGAGGTGTCGGCGTAAAACTTTGTGTTTGTGCATGCGCATTTTGCGCATAAAATAGTGACTTACACCAACTTACGCAATGCGCATAAATAACAAATAGAGTGTCTGTTTTGCACAGAGATGCGGAA
>Ga0306864_1000199_pt1 | contig 29221 bp, 19 predicted proteins | sample AntRauTorckE5430_FD_190448 | JGI IMG/M metagenome (GOLD analysis project Ga0306864, IMG submission 190448) | Saline lake microbial communities from Rauer Islands, Antarctica - Metagenome Torckler E5 #430 (v2) (version 2) | ecosystem: Environmental > Aquatic > Non-marine Saline and Alkaline >...
TGTAGAGGAAGTGGTTGCATCATCGATGCCCCTGCAACCAAGTTTGCTCTTTGAAGATCTGCGAAGTAAGCTTGCTTTCTTTTTATGCATAGCAGATGCGCTTTATCCCTTTTACTTTTAAAATTTCATTAGTGATGTAAATAGGAAGCGGAGTGCCTAGTATCTATGATGAAAGGCGCCGCAATGAAAGAATTGCGGTGCCTTGCGTTACGTTTTACGGTAGGAACTTCCTACCACAAATTGAGCCACACCGAAGCAACTTCCAGCCTTGATTGTTGTGGACGATTCAATACCCTTTTAGGCATATTTACACTATAGTTAGTAAAAATGTAATCTTTGTGTCATTATTGTTAATAGCTCTACTAGATGAAAGGCGCCGCAATGAAGTAATTGTGGTGCTTTGCGAGGAGAGGGTTCCCAAACATATTTTTGAGAGTTAATTCTTACTCGTTTCCTTTTGTTGACACTATTGCTACTGTTCTCCGTTCGTGTTTCACATCAGCAGGAGAACAAATAGATACCGCATCATAATCTTATCGTCAACCCAGTCATTATATGAGCAAAGTACGAAGTTAATAAAATACAGATGGATGTAAAGTACATCGTAATTTGGTTTAGACTCAACGATATGAGATGCATTCCTTATATAAAAGATACAGAATTCCGTCGCCAATTTGTAAGAGGGTCATCAACCCCGAGTATATACAAATTTAGTGACAGATTCTCATTGCTACCACTCTAACCCTTAGATTGAGGAATGCTACCAGGAGCGTCTTCTTGATCGTATGAATGCACATGTTCATATGGTCTAGTAGACGTTGACACGGGTGGAAGCAATGCTCCGCGAAGAAGAATGATGAACATTCCAAGAACAAACACAATGGACATGGTGATATAGATCCATAAAAATGTTCTTGGTGCTGACCCACAAATTGCCTCGTGACCCAAGTCAACAAATACACTGTTAATTCGTTGGCAATCTAATGCCTTTTGAGCTTCTCCTGCAATGTCAATAAAATCAGCGAACGCATCTACAATATCATCGACAGCAACCTGGATATCAGAAAACTTTTGTTCGTCAAGACCACATTGTTCTGCTATTGTAGTATCTGAACTCAACAAATCACGTAGAGCATTCAAGGCAATTATGCTGCTATCGAGGTTCGAAACAAGGTCATTAACTTCCGTCAATTGCAAGAAATCTCCCTCACAACTCTGGGGTCAAAATATATAAGTTCGTATTAGTACAAGGGTACTTTACAGCAAAATAAGTAATTCGTGCACATATAACCTTACATTGACAACATAATAATTTGCTGCATCCAAAGTAACTCCACTAACGCCTTGTTGTATGAGCAAGTCCTGCACTGTGCCTTCAGGATTCTTATTGTCGCCGCCAAGACAAATGTCTTTCCATATAAAAAGTCAAAGTCTCAACTTGAGTTCCATGTTTATGAGTAAATAATGATGTGTACCGAATTAAATAAAGTAACATACCTGCACTGAATTTGAGCACCGCGCTACTTCCAGCAGTCAAAATAGCAGCCACGAGAACCATCAGAAAGAAGATTGGAAGCAATAACCAAGTTTGAACGCAGAAATAAGTGCCACATCCAGAAACACGACTAGCAAGTAAACCCCCTATGCCAAGAATTAGCCCAAAAGCCACAATTGGCGCAGCAGCATATATTGGTTTTGAGTTTTCCTTGCCTTTGGCAGCTGCTTCCAAGAGGTTATCACTGAAACCTCTGACATTTTCATCAAAGGAGGATTGAATAGAGGTCAAATCATTCTTGGAGAAATTCTGCAAATCGATCAAAGTATCAAGAAGTTCCTGTGCCTGCGCATTGATCGAATCTGCAAGATCTTGGGAGTCCGAGTCTGGTGGATTACATATGCCTTCTTCGATCAACATTATTAGATTTTCTTTCAAAGGCAGAGTCGATTCCCCTAATGCTATGGCCCTTTTCGTACTTGTAACAACTAAAGATTCAACTTCTTTTATTCCATTCGCACCATCTCGGATATCATCAAAGACAGTTTGCGCGCTCCCTGCCCCTTTCACAAGGAACGTTACCCCCAAACAAGCAATTACCAACGCACTCACTGAGACAAAGATGGGGACACATCTCCTGTTTGATATTCTATTACTTTCGTCGATATATGGATACCCAGCAAAAACACCAGCTTTAGTCCCTAGTATAAACTTGCACACAAGAAGGACAACGAGCCATACAACGAGAGCAATAAGGCACAGTAAGGGGATGAAACTGAGCCCTCGACTGTAATCCTCAAATGATTCTGAATTAAAATCTGAGATCAAACTAGTGATATTTGTGGTACGACCGAACGTGGGCATTTTGCTGAAGTAAGATACTGCCGCGTTCGGCCTGTAAGCTGACATCAACAATCTTTCATCCATGATGCTTTAAAGCGTGCAATACTTTTCTTGCTGTTAGAATGTGCAGAGTGGAGGAGTGCAATAAGGAGAACAACAAGCACAGCACATTTTATGTAGAACAAAAATGTTCAACTTCGCACTCTACGAACAGCAATCGTTCGTAGCAATCAAAGATATGGTATTTTTAAGAACAACCCACGCAAATTTTGGGCTTTATTACGTAGGTACTACTGTACCTAGGCTTATTACCCCTTTTTTAAAAGCTGATTCACGCAGAAAAAAGTCGCAGATTTGCCCCTTGTCACACGACGAAACTTTTGAGCACTGTTTTGGATAGCTCTCTCTAAGGGCTCTCTATTGATGCAAGTCCGTGATAAATTGATATCAGATATGAAATTTTATGTTGATAGCACAACTGATTTTGAGGTTTTTGACGGTCGAAATGGGAAAAGTTGAATAGGTTGCAAATGACTTTAAAAAGTTTTTTACACTCATTTTAGTGGTCCGTTGCTGCCCCTATCAACGCACGTCATTAGTGTGTTGCTACCCCTACTACATCTCATGGAATCACTTCATTTCAATTACAACTTTTGCCGGAGCCTTTTATTTATTGATTTTCATCTGATCGTAGGATAGACGACCAGGTTCTTTAAATTCTTGTAGCTTGTGTAGTAGCTGCTTGGATATTATAATATACATTCTTCATGATACGTGTTTTCCAAAATGGTATCAATTTGTAAAACAACCATACTACTTGCCAGTAGAGGCCAAAATTTAGATAGTAAATGTGTTATCCCTGCGTTATTATTCTTACTTTACAAAAGTGATCAGTGGTTCTTCCATATCTAGAAATGGTAGACCCTTCTCCAGTTTGAGGTCTTGGCTATACGTGTAACCATATTCTGGTGTATTATATGGACACGCGGTAGGGTCGTTCCACTTTTTCATATCAAAATCATTCATGCCTTGCAACAAAAGGTTGAGGTACATTGCAACCAAGGCAGAGTTCGTGTTGATGATTTTACTAGCGTGGTAGACTTCTGTAAAATCATTTGCTTTCATCACCTTTGCTGTCTTCAAATCTTCAATGTGATTCTTGAAACATTGCTGGTCGGAATACTAGTCTTGATGATGGAGGGCAACGAGGATCAATAAAGATTGATCCTGAGTCAAATTATCCAGGGCCGAGTATATTGTGAGACCAAACATCTTCTGTAGAATGGCTGGAGGGCACTTGTCCAGATTCTTACTAGCAGTGACTGTCTTGACACGAGCCTTAATCCTAAATCCTAAATGACGGGGAACCTGCGCGAATGGAAATGATACAATCACATTGCTGTCTTGGCCAAATGAGCTCTCATTCAAATAACTTACCTTGAGAGGGTTACGGCCACTCCACATTGAGGGCTCAACGTCATCTTAATTGTCAGACATGATGCTGAGTCGTTCTACTAGTCACTTTGTTATGCTGACTTTGTATACGTGATACTATAGTGTGATTAGGGACTAGTACTGTGAGTATAATTATTGAAACAAATTTTAGATACTGTGGTCTTGATGATCTTACTCTGAGATGCAATAGATGCAGACAATTCGCCTGAGACCAGTGCCTATGCATTCCTTCCCGGGTCTAATGACAAGGAACCACTTTGGTTTGATAGGTTTGTATCATATGTCATGAACATAATTAATCATGTTGTTCTACAGCACGCCAAGTGAGGCAATGTACAATCTGCTGCTAGCAAAAACCAATGATCATCTTCGAGAAAAGTGCGAGTGGCCAATATTTAGTTCACTTTGCAATTTAATCACTCCAGGAAGATGATTCTGTCTTAGTTCATTTTATCCAGTGGTTTATTAAAACCTCCTTTTCTATTCATGTACTGTCTATACTTCCTCGCCTTGTTCTTTCCAGAAGACCCTCTTGCCAACGAATCCTGATTATCCTTCACAGCTTTCCCCTTTGTCGTATCAAACCCTCCAAATCCCAACATAATTTGCATCTGTTCTTCTTCATCTAATCCATCTAATTCCTCCTCGTCCACTTCTATTATAGCTTCCTTTGCTGACTGGTTTCCAGTGCCATTGCCATAAGAAGAATCCATGCCAGGGTTAGTAAGCGCTGACATTTTACTCTCCTCATCATCGTTTTCAGCGCGGAGGCGGGTCATTCTATCCCTTCTTTCTCGTTCCAGACGTGTTTTGTCAAGAGATCGTTTGTCAGCGTCAATGCCGTAATTTTTAGTTGCCGCTCGTTCTGGGCTACGAGATCTAGACCTTGACCTGGATCTAGATCGTTGCTGTTGTCTCATTCTCTTTCGATCCATCTTGTTAAATATTAAGGTAGTGGTGCGTGGGATCTGGGAATTGATCAATCTACAGTAGTCTCAAAGTTAGTATGCGCTGATTATCGCTGTTTATTGCAAGTTGCAAGTTGCATTATTTATTATTTTCATCGGTTGTTTGGTTTTATTGTGTTTTGTTTCTTCTTGTGCCTCTCCTCTTTTCTATCCTTCCTTCCTCCTTTCTTCTTTCCAGTTCACCAATCACTTCTTCACAATTCCAAATACGAACTCCCTTCTCCCCTCTTCTTTCTTCCCTCTCCTCCTGCTGATTATGACCGTTGACACCAGAAAGATCCAAGATAAACAGACCATCATCATGAATTTCATGATGATGATGGATGACTTCTTCTTCCATTATAAAAACATTGAAAGTACGAACCGACACAAAAACAAAAAGATGCCACCAGTAAATCCCCGCATCATAGCCCTTTTTGACGTTGATGGCACCCTTACCATCCCTCGCGGAGAAGTAACCGTTGAAATGATGGCCTTCATGAAAGCTCTTTCGGAAAAAATCACCGTTGGAATTGTTGGAGGCTCAGATCTACCTAAACAAGAAGAACAGCTTGGGAACGGAATTGCTAATGTCTTTCCTTTTAACTTCAGTCAGAATGGATTGGTAGCTTATGAGAATGGTGAGCTCCTGGAAATTCAGACCATCTCTAAATTTCTCGGAGAAGATAACATCAAGCGTCTCGTGAACTGGGTCATGAAGTATTTGTCTGATGTTGATCTTCCCATCAAGAGGGGAACATTTATTGAGTTCCGTAGTGGAATGTTCAACATCTCGCCCATTGGACGTAATTGCTCCCGTGAGGAAAGGAATGATTATGAAAAGTTTGATCTCGCGCATGATATCCGAAAAAATATGGTGGAGGCCATGAAGAAGGAGTTTGATGATTTGGGCTTGACTTACTCCATCGGAGGGCAGATTTCTTTCGATGTGTTTCCTAAGGGATGGGATAAGACTTACAGTTTGAAGTTTTTGAAGGAGGGAGACTACGACGAGGTTCACTTCTTTGGGGACAAGACATTTGAGGGTGGGAATGACTATGAGATCTTTACTCACGAAAGGACCATTGGACACACTGTTACTTCGCCAGAGGATACTATGGAGCAATGCACCAAAATCTTCCTGTCATAAGAATTTTTGAATGATTAGACGGAACAGGAATTTTTGCACATGCAGTTTCGGTACCTGTTGTAGATACGATGATTCTGTATTAAAGAACTATTATAATGATGAAGAAAATAGTACGAGCTCAAAAATATGGACCCTTGTGTCATTCTTGACCGGATTTCCTTTTTAATATCATCTTTTTGAAATCGCCACAGGCTAAATACTGAATCATCTCTACATAATATTGACTGCATTGCTGACTACAATCACAATTATGTGACAGTCGTCAAGCAAGCTCTTTGAGAATTGAGAATGTTGACTTCGTGTCGCATTGGACACTATGGGTTCAAAGAACAAACCAGGTTGACTTCTTGTCGCATTGGACACACAAACAGATGACAGAAGATGATAATGATGATGACGACATGATGATGATGATGATTCTTCCTGTTGTGGTGGAAATGTTATTATTACTCTACTGTACCACCTTTCTCTTCTTCTTCTTCTTCCCCCTCGCAGTATTGGCTTTTGAATAGCCTGTATTTATGTCCACTTTTTGTCATGATGATGATGATGAAGATTCTTCTTTATGTGGTTGATGATGGTACAAGATACAAGGGTACAACTGCAAGAAGTTTGAATCTACCGGCACATAAAGATGCATCATCACCGCAACGGTATTGAATTCTGACATCTGAGAAGCCGAAGTAAGTATGATCATAACATGTGGCTGCATATTCTACTCACAAATGTAATCATCAACGAGCTCAACTAAGAGTTAGCACTACAACAGAATGAATGTCTTAAACATTACTTCTATTATTAACCACACTTCTCCTATCCGAGTAGGAACCATGGAGCTTTCAAGTATAGAATATTTTAGCAATCTAAGCGGTCAGAAATGCATCTTCACTATCGCAGCTTTTGCCATCGGCGTGGTTACCTTGTTTTCCAAATATGAATCCATGACCGAGGAGTCCAAATCTTCACGGCCATACTCAAATCTCGGACATCCCAAAAAATTCCTACTTGACAAACTCGCTGGCTTTACCTTTGTACGGCTAATTCCCTTAAATATGGTTACTTCCCTCTCGCACAAAGTTTCGAGCTACAAAGGACCGAAGGCTAGCGAAGAAGATAAATCCATTTTGGACTTTATCCGGATGAGATGTTCCATGGTTGAAATGTACGCCTTCCACTGGCCTTCGTGCATGCTCTGGAATCGAATGCTGCGAAAGAGCAATGATAAAGATTTTCTCGTTGGAGGGACAGTAATGGTAGCAAGAAATTCCAACATTCTTTCTGACTGGGGGATGCAGAAGAATGCTAGTTCTATTGCCAAGATGATGGACGACGAATGTCCCGTTGAAGTGGAAATTACTTGTCCCATGTCTGTCATCCAGGGGGGTATCACCACCAAAGAGAAAGGGTTCGGGTATGATAAGTTCAAAACTTGCAAGTTGGAGGATCTCAACCTATTGCCTGCTGTGCCAATTATTTTATACTTTCACGGTGGTGGCTTTGCGCTGGGTGGTGCGAGGGATGTGTTTCCCTACTTTGTTCAATCCTTATTAAGTCATCAAAGGAAAGTCAATCTGAAGGATGGAAAGACAGTCACAGGAATACCATCAATAATTGTCGCGTCTGTTAAGTACAGATTATGCCCTGAGAATCCTTTTCCTGCAGCCGCGATTGATTGTCTTTCGGCTGCCAAGGCGTTCATTGAGAATTTTCCAGAGACTGATATTCATGTTTGCGGCTTTTCAGCAGGTGGGAATATGTCAACAATGGTTGGTTTTGAATGTGTTCGCAAGTTCCCTGGAAGATTGAAGAGGTATGTGACAATTCTACGTGTGATGCTATATATTCTATAGCCATTCTTCACCTTGGAGCTTAAACATCCTCATCCTTCTACATTATCTAGCATTGTCGCCTTGCAGCCGTGTCTTTTGCCACGAGCAAATACTGTCAGCTATCACATGAATACCAATTCCTCCAAGGTCATCACACCAGCTGCTTTACGTTGGTTATGGGCTTCGTATCTACAATTTGACGCATTCAATCCAAAGGACAACTCGAACGAGATTGCGAATCACGAGCTGTTCCAATTGGGAGGGGTTGGGGCAATAAATCCCATGCTCCGTATCTGCTATCCCCAAGTGGACATCCCTAACCAGCTCAAAGCCGAATCAGCTCCGAAGATTTTCGTTACAACAGGAAGCGCTGATCCTTTGAGAGACGACGGGGATGATTTAGTAGAATCCTTGGAACAGCATTCCATTGCCGTTCACGCATATGAGAGCTTTGGAAGCCACGCCCTCGCATTGCTTCTAGATCTCAGCTGGAAGAAGAAATTTGTCGAAGAATGGAGTCAATGCATCTGGTCATGACTGGGGGTGAATGTCATTGTACCGGTGGGTGCTCATAGGCTTTCATTCATCGTGAAGAAGGCAACGCACACACAGTTGTAACTAAGCATATTTTTACAGGAACAATCCATGACTTCGTGTCTTGAACATTGTAAATTGCAGTTGCACTTTTGATGGCAATCTCACTATAATTATTGTTCCAGACTTTTAAGACTAGCTGTCTAGTACCAGAGTCTCTCAAAAGAAAATAGAAGATATATGCGTGTATGGGTCAAGGAAGAAGAACACACACTTATAATATGTAACTTGTAGCTTGCAACTGATACACGAACGCACTGGTAATTGCAATTAACGTTGGCTTTATCTTCCTGCTGTAGAACACAATACCATCACTTCGCTGTCAATTGCGTAATTTCACAGAATAATGAATAAATGAATGCACTTCCTTTTGAAGATAGAAACATTTACGAATTTAAAAATAATGTTGCTGGTAAATAGTGTTGTTGTTTGGAAGCCAGAAGAAGCAATCATTATATAATTATTAATTTTGTGAGGTTGGGATTCTCGAAATGTTCCGACGACCACAAAACACATCTTGTCGCTTGTAGCTTGCTCTGCTCCTCTTTGGATCTTCCAGTGACGGGTCGGCTTTTTGATGCCTGCTACCTGCTACCTGCTGCCTTTACCTGCTTGCTTGCACGACTACTGTTGCAGTATCTCTAGTAAAAGTGGTACTACAGTCATTACCATCATTAGCCTCCCATTATAGGAAGATTGAACATGACCAAGTGTTCCTCTCGTTGCTTTATAGCGGCTGTATCTATCGTACTGTCAGCAATTGAAGTGTCTAGCTTTCAACATGCTGCCCCTCTGACAATGAGAATGAGAATGCCTCCTTCTACTACGCTCACACAACCATTTTCTCGATCCGTTACTGGTAAATGCAGGCAATTTCAATGTAGGCAAACGGCAGTGTTGAAGGCAGTAGACATTGCCTTGTCACCGGAAGCGGCACAGGAGAAGGTTTCTTTCCCAGTTGTGCTTTGGAGATTCACCAGACCTCACACTCTGATTGGCTCTGCATTAGCCATTCCTGCACTTCATATTCTTGCAGCACCATCTTACAAAGACGCATGCTCGACCGCAACAGCTATATCAATATTGTATGCAATGCTACCATCGCTACTTATGAACCTATACATTACCGGATTGAATCAAATCACTGATGTGGAGATTGATAAGATCAACAAACCAAAATTACCAATTGCAGCTGGAGACTTATCTCCAAAATCAGCAAACATTATCGTCACTATTTCACTTATTCTTTCCCTTGCAATGGGATTAGCGCATCCGACTCTTGGCTCCCAAGGATTGAATGTTGCTCTCTGGGGATCGGGGATATTAGGAACCATGTATTCATTGGAACCAGTTCGTCTCAAGAAATTCCCTCTTTTGGCAGCATTTTGTATTGTAGCTGTTCGCGGTGCAGTCATCAATGCTGGATTCTATGCACATGCCATGAGTGTTGCATATGGTGGTGTACAGACCACTGTTTTGGGATGCTTGAAAAGTGACATGAGATGTTTATTGTCTAGCTCGTTCTTTGCTATATTCGGGATCGTTATTGGTAAGTTAGTGTGTTTCCATCCTCCCTGTCTTCCTTCACGACTTGTTTTTGCATCTTGTAATCCTGAGAGAGCGAAGTTCTAATACATATTATATTCTTCCATCGTGCTACTTCTGGTCCCTTGTTGCATCGCATTCGCATATGCATATACACACACAGCTTTGATGAAAGATGTGCCAGATGCAGCCGGTGATGCAAAGTTCAACATCCGCAGTTTTACAGTTCGTATAGGTCAAAAGAGTGTATTCACTTCAATGCGAAAACTGTTGACTGTTTTATTTTTCGGAGTGGGGACAGGATTTGCTCGTTCTGCGATAGAGGCATTCAAATCATCTGCATCGATCACTACTTTAGGAATCTGTAGGTGCATCGTTGCCCTTTCTGCTTTTGGGGCTGGAATTAGTGTGAGGCAAGAAGCTCAAGATGTCAATGCGGAGGATAGTGGAGAGGTATACAACTATTACATGCACCTATGGAAACTGTTCTATGCATCTTATCTTATCTTACCTTTTGCAAGGTAGTAAGGAGAATGTTTTTACCTCTATGCTTACGTGTACGCTATAACTTGTATAGAAGGTTCATTTCATATCCAAATAAAGCTTTAGAATTGACCATTGCGCTTGCATTGTATATGTATACAGGTGGGCGCAAACATGAGGCCTGATCACCGTCGATTGAAGTTTCCTGGTTTCACAGAGATGAAGAGTATTCTCAAGATCTATTGAAGGAGATTCCGCCGAAACCAACGAAGCTGGATTTGACTTTTTAGAACAAGCAGCAAGTTGCGCCCTTCAACGAAAATCTGCTTTTGAGAAAAAGCTTCTCTCTATCCGAAATGGCTAGTTATAAACTGAGGCTCTTGCAGCTGTCACACACATGTTTAATCCAAACTCGTTTTCTTTGTTCAGGCACAAAGGTTTTGACAAGATTCATGGTTGCCACGCCAACATTTAAATCATTGCATTGCATTCATTTATTCATGTGTTCATTAAGCAAGGCATTCCATGGCAACGCAATTTTATCAATGGGTGCATCTTGCTTTTTAACATCACTTCCCCTTTCGCTCTGATTTTCATTCCTTGTTCTGATTAAAGGATTGATGAATGTGAGGGTGCGCACACAAAAAGCAAAAAATATTGTTAATCAAAATGATGAAGTCTAGATGTTATATTGGAAATTTTTCTTTAATCAAGCCTCATCGTTTTCTTCGGAATGGGTATATTTACACGATGGGGTTCCATTTCCAACCAAAAAGCCCACGAAAAATTAGAAAAATTGGAAGTGTTGAAAAGGAGGCCTCCCCCTAGTATCTAGAGGAACTGTTGCGATCTACGATCAGATGACGTACCAAGAATGAAGACGAATGATAGATTCAAGATGGCATAAAGCATAGAACTGATATCGTAGGGTTGACTAACCTTGACCTTGTACCGGTACTATTATAAATACGACTACGTGGGAAATCACTCGCTTTATTTTGTAACGCACTACTTGATCTTGATTACCCTTAAGGTAGAAAGTTGCGATTAAGATAGGAAAGTTTGATGAACGATATTGTTAGAGTTGAGGTAAAGATTAATAATACACGCCCTATTAACAATTATTTAGAATGACTTTGATGAACCCGCCGTTACAAACCAAATCCATAGTGCGACGAATAATGAACCAAATATAAAAATTAGGATCATGAACATGATAGAAAATTTGGAGCGTCGAAACGGCCTCGTCTTGACACTCACAACTCAACAAATAAAAGATACAAGATAAGCAAGGATGACACAACTTGACACCAGACGGACAAGACCAACCATAAGAAGAGGTCAAAGGTCAACCGCTCCAGGAGGTATCCGGTATCTAGAGCAAGTCATTAATTAGATCGAGGCACAACAAGAAACAACGGTCTCACAAATCAATCATTCACAGTTGAAGTTCAGTGTGAATGCAATACTTGGTAACTAAAATATCATCAGCCGCATCTTGTTGTTTGGATCCAACTAGCAGTATTGTGAACACAAGAAGTAACAACCCCACTGAAGACACTACAGCAGAAATGAACGGAACAACAAACGCAAATATGATTGGAGGGCCCTCTTCCAAACAGATCAAGTCAACATACGAACATCAATCCTCGCTTCCGCGGCTTCCGTTTCCTTCCCTAGAATTCACATTGAAGAAATTTATGTCGGCCGTCGAGCCGCTCCTCGATCCGACTCAACTCGAAGAAACCAGACAAATCATTCAAGAATTCGAAAAAGACGGCATCAAGCTACAGCACATTCTAGAACAATACGACGAAGAGGGTGCTACTAAAAAATCAATTGGGAGCTATATTGAAGAATTCTGGACAGATGCGTACCTCGCACCGAATGCCAGTGTTGTCCTGAATCTCAACCCTTTCTTCCTCCTTGAAGACGATCCTGATGCTAAAATCGCAAAGAGCCAGATACGCCGCGGAGCAAGTCTTACCTTCCACAGTCTCAGATTAGCAGCTTCTCTCAAAAATGAAAAGATGAAATCAGATGAAGTGAAAGGTGTTATGCTCTGTATGGACCAGTTTCGATCTCTCTTCGGAGGTTGTAGAGTGCCCAGTGAAGAGAGGGATGTCGTAGAAGTTGACGTGGATAGTGATCATGTCGCCGTTCTCTATAGACATCAATTTTATTACTTTAGAGCACTTTGGCCAAGGAACACCGAAGGGGAAGTAAATGTTGCAGTGAGCGAGGCTGATATTGCGGAGATACTACAGTCCATTGTGAATGATGGGAAGAAGAAGGATTGGGCTGAATCCGTGAAGGCGGCGATTGGAGTTTTAACGACTCTTCCGCGGAATGAATGGGCCAAAGCGAGGTATCAGCTAGTGAATAGTTCTGATGCAAACAAGAGTGCTCTAGAAGTCATTGATTCTGCACTTTTCGTGCTCGTGCTGGATGATTTCTATCCTGATAGCGTACACGATGCTGCTGCAAATATGCTACACGGAACCCATGTGATGAAAGAAAGGAATATAGCAAATGTGCAAGAGGAATCTATGACGATGACAGAGTCTGCGCATGCAGCAAATGACATAAAATTGTATCCGTCAGGGAATACCTGTGAATATCAAGCAGGGACGTGTTGTAATCGGTGGTATGATAAACTCCAAATCATTGTGTGTTCCGATGGAAGTGCTGGGATCAATTTTGAACATTCGGCGATTGATGGACACACTGCGCTTAGATTTGCAAGTGATGTGTATGCAGAGAGTGTAGTGCAATTTGCAAAGAGTATCACAAAGTCAATCTACACACAGGGGTGTCCAATTCCTGCAATGATTGACGCAAAGGTTATACGTGCGGCTGTCGTAAATGGGAAAAACAACCAAGACATGGCTCTTGATACTAATCCTAAAAAATTGGATTTTCAACTTGCTGAAAAGCTCAAAGATCGCATCTATCATGCAGAGACTGCATTGGGTGATGCAGTAAATGCGGATGATACCTTTGTCTTGGAGTTTGATAAATTCGGAAAGACATTCATCATTTCCAACAAGATGAGTCCAGACTCCCTTGTGCAAATGTCTATTATTTTGGCATACCATCGGCTCTATGGTGAAATTGTATGCGCTTACGAACCTGTTCTCACCAAGCGATATTTCCATGGAAGAACTGAAGCCATGCGATCTACTACTACGAAAGCGGTGGAGATGTGCAAATGTTTTGCCAATCGCTTGGCAAGCAACGAAGAGAAAATAAAGGTCTTGCGTGAATCCACCAAGAATCATAGTAGACTAGTGAAGGAATCGTCAGAAGGAATGGGCGTAGATAGGCATTTGTATGCATTGAAATGTATTGCTGAGAAAAAGGGTATGAAAGTTCCTGAGTTTTTCACTTCGGATGCATGGCGTGCGCTCAACCATACAGTGCTATCAACTTCCAACTGTGGTAATCCCGCCCTCCGTTTATTCGGCTTTGGCCCTGTCGTACCAGACGGCTTCGGTGTAGGATATATCATTAAGGACTCTAGAATTCAGTATTCAATTTCAAGCAAGCATAGGCAAACCAAGAGATTTGCTCATGCAATCCACCAAACTTTGCATGAAATTGGTGAGATGCTCGAGCCACTGAAATCGCAGTCGATTGGATATCATAATGTTGAAACGAAGTCTATTCCTAGCATGAAAGAGTCAGCAGTAGAGTTTGCAGATGGGTGGGTTGATACATATGGTGATTCTTTGAAGATTGAGATTGGTAGCATTGCCAGTACTAGTACTGTTAGACCCGCGACTGCTCCTTCTGTTCCAAGAGTTGCTTCAAACACAAGTTTAGTTGGTTTGGCAAAAGTTTCAAGGCGATCATTGGTGAGACAGTCGAGCCTTTCTGTTGGAATTCAGATTCTAGAACAGAAATAAATTCAAATAAAATGGTAAAGATTTGAGCGTAAGTATTGTCGTCGTCTACGGAGGAAGCCGAATACATTCGTTGAAAATATTATGTATTGTAACTAAAATTATTCTTCGTGACGCAAAGTTGTAGTTAGTGCGGCTGCAGGATCTGAATTTGATTTGTAGAACCAAAAATCAAGATCCATTGCAGTTAATTTTTGGGATGAGGCTGATCCATTACAGCAAATTCTTTGGGATGAGACTTCTAAAATGGCAAACTCCTCAAAAGCAGCAAGAATTCTAAGGAGGGCTAATTGCTACAACAAATTCTGGGCGTAAGAAGTTGAATTGTTATGATAAGTAGAGTTTTTAAACTACTATTTACTGTTCACAAATCTGTATTTATCACCACTGCCACATAATGTTGCTTCAATGTGTTTATTCTTACCGTTCGTAATGGGGTTTAGGGCGCTGGGCATTTTAGGTCTAAGAACAAAATGGTTTTCTCCTGCTATGTTGGGCTGTCCTCCCATTCCTCCTTCATGCCAAAGTGAATAAAGGTAAAACGCTCTTCATCGTGATCAAATTTAACATTCATGCGTCAACTAATAATCGGCATTTATCTCCAAAGCCCTAATTGATAGTTGAAAATACAGCATCTTAACATACGCATCTCATTACATTCATTAGTTTCCATCAGTTCTGGTAGACAAGACGAGACGCCTGCAATTACGATCGAGGCAAGTCAAACGGGGTAGCAATCAGAAGAAAAGAGAGAATAGAATGTCACTACGCAAAGGGTAATCTGAAGTTTATAGATTACCAGTAGCTTTTATGCTCTGGAACGCAAAGTCCGATCTTCATGATACCCTTCGCTGATCCTTGTGCGGATGCAATCAATCCGTGGCCTTGATAGAGGACGCTGTGAGTGAAATTTTCATATCATTTGGATAACGAAATTTCATCAGAAGTTCGACCAACATAAGATTTGTCACATGTCTTCAGCTCAAGAACAAAGATCCTAGAAAGGCAGCACTCATTGATTACATATTGACGAAATCTAAGCCTATGCAAAAAGTTACGCTGTTTGAGCAGATGGAATCAATCAGCAATATTCTGGAACGTTTGCGGGTTGGGGAGCTAATGCCAAGAACAAGTGCTCGTTTGAAGGTAGGCATTATGCCAGGACCTGCAGATGCAGAGGTTGAAGGCGGAGTGTGAGGGGGTCCAATCGTCTCATGTCAATATCTTGGGATGATATAAAATCTAATAGGCTCACAATAGGCTCACAATAGTGTCATATTGGAGTGAATATGTGAGCAGTAGCTGCCAATACAACGAGGCTTCAAAGCGCACCGAAAGAAACAAAAGCGTTCAGACAATCGAAGAAAGGCAAAGTAGAATGCCAATAATTTGAATCGTAGCTAAAATTGAATTTTTGGAAATCGCAGTGACAATATTTGTGGAGTTGCACATGAAGAAGCCTTAACGACAGTAGGTATTGCATTGCTCGTGCCTTGGTTCAATGATAGACTGTCTACAAAGAACTTTACCTCTGCTCCATATGCCATATGCTATTATCTGAGTTGCTAGAGGGTCCCTTCAGGGACACCGACGGCAGGACTATTTGTTAGGACACAAGATCTCACTTTATTCTGAATTCACAAGGAGACCAGAGTCGTATGTTTGAGAGCCGATTATATGCCGGCAAATGCATAACAAGTCTGCAGTGCAGGAATCAACTTCTACTACTGCCTTATCTTCAAGGCGCTGAAAGTCAAAGTGTTGTAGATGTAAAAGCGAAAGAGCAGAGATGACGAATCGACGCATGATGCTGGCGAGAAAATAAGAGATACAAGGTCTGATACAGGTTTCTCGAGAAGTAGTATTGATTCACAATCGTGTGCAGTAGGTGACTCCAATAGCTATAGCATCTATAAAAGAGACAGAAAGCCGAAACACAAGTGTTATGTGGGCAAACCTATATTATAGCTTATAGCCCTCCAACTCTAGTTTGAGTTTCATTTTTGAATCACGCCCGCGTCTCAACATAAGAGGTTCTATTTGTATCTATGTGGTTGATTGCGCTATCGAATATATTTATGTTGCCTCTATCCCTTACTGTATTATTATATCTAAATCAATAAAAACATTATTTTTAAATTGGATTCAAACTTCCATCCCGAAATTGACCCCTAACCCTGGCATTTATTTGCATCGAACAATCAAAGTTGATTCATTCATTCCTTGCTCTGAAATTTCTTAATGTCATCATTGAGTCTCTCTATCATACCGTCGTAATCAAACTTGAGCACCTTGTCCGGAAAGGAACCACCTGTGGGAAATATCTTGTCGTGTTCACAACTTCCGCCCAGAAAGGTAGGAATATCATCTATTCCATTCAACAAAATCTTTCCAACCTTTTCTTCTGCATCATTCTGTCCAATGAGAATAAGTTTCGAAGAGAGACGGGAAGGCATATATGGCATCAAGAGGTTCATTACAGTTTGGATAATGGTTCCAACGGGGCAAGATACAAGAAGATTCAATCTGTCTGGGTATCCCTTGACAAGCGCAGATAGAAGATTAATCAAGAATTGCGGATTGGGAGGTGGAGGACTATTAGAATCAGAGAGAACGACGAAATCAGTGATTCCTTCAGGCATGGCCTTAATTCCTGCATCTGCGAGAAGGGTCAATGCACTGACTTGTGCCTCGACATCGGGGAACCAGGGCATGCGGTTGGTGCGGATCCAGAGAATTGGGCGGCCCATTTTATCAATGCCATGCCAATACATTGATCCGTAGTTCAGACAGGTTGCTAGAGCCTTCGCCTTGGTGTACTTATCAGGCTGTTCTACTGCTTTCGGATCAGATTCGGTGCCCTTCGCAAGTTCGATGATTTCCTGTAGTGGAATTGCATTGGTTGAACGCCATTGCAACAGATCCTTGAGCTTAGTACCACTGTATTCAATAGGACGTCGGACAGTGGGGTCCTTCGAGTAGGGCTTTGATGCAACAGAAAGAATGTAGTCGTCGCTCAAAGTCGTGTAGTCATCTGGAAATTCACAAGCGAGTTCTGCTCTGAGAATGGACAGCTCTTCTTTCGAAACAGCAAATGTAGCCTCGACCTCCTTGATATCTGATGTATCGGTCATGGTCTCTTGTTAACTTCTTCTGATGGCAATGGATTGATGCAATAGGGATAAGCGGTTGTCGAAGTCTCTTTGGTGCTGACAGGTACGAATGGACTCGTCGTCGTGAAGAGGATCGATGATCGATGGATGGGGATATTCGTAATTCGATATTCATAGAATTATTCAATTTTACTAGTTTTAGTTCGTTGTCGCCAACCAACGCCCAACGCCTTTATCTCTTTTCCGTCATTGCGAAATTATTAAGATGGAATTTTTGAGGCCTTTAGGGCTATTAAAATAGTATTTTGGCGAACGAAAAGATTCAAACGATTCGTGAATTAGATACCTAATACCTACCTACTTTCAGGTACCTGTAGATACCGACTTATATCGTGAAATGGACGTCCTCTGTCCTCTGTCCTCTGTCCTCTGTCCTCTCTCTGTGAACAGAAACAAGTTCAGTAAGTGGCAGGAAGAAGTGCAGCATGTTGTTATCTACTTAAAGTGAAGCCTTTGAAATAGAACTATTAATTGAAATCTAAAAGGGAAGGATCGAACTGCTTTCAGTGCTGTAACGTAAAGTAAAATACTATCATGTCTAAGATACTCCTCTAATCATATGATAATAGAATCACTGCTGATGTAGTAGAACAAGAAGCAGCACTCAGCCGAGGGGCAATATGTAGTAGTAATCTATAGCTGCCCTTGGATAGCTTGGTGTAGTATCAAGTGCAAGCTACTTGAATAGTAGAAGCAGCACTGTAGAGGATATCATCAGCAGTGGCATTGTATCTCGCTACTGGTTACAATATGAAGAATCGCTACATGTACGTGATTTGCACGGTAGGCCTGGGAATGGCAGTAAAAATGTGTCATGATAAATATCTCGTGTTAATAGTTTTAATAGGTTGCATTAATTAGTAGGATTACATTTTGAAAGAAAATTGTCCACATTCAAAGTTGATTTCGGAGATCAAGCCGAAAGAAAGAAGTGAAGGTGATGATGATTCTTCAGCATTGGGCTCTGGCGCTGAGACATGATCTCAGATTGCATTCTTTCTAAAGGGGACGATAATGGAATTGAAAATTTTCGCGAGAAAGGCTAGACTTTTTACCTTTAATTGTACCGTCTTTGAGACATTTCAATCAGGACAATTTCAATTCCAAGATTTATTGTCAGTTTTCGTTATGGTACCTGAGTGTCGTAGAGAGGCTGCAAAAAGTGAGTATGGGAAGCAACCGTAGAGGAATTGTAGATACAATCCGATGGCTGTCAGGAGAGACGCGCACCACCCACACAGATGCCAATGCAATCTCTCCATCATCCCAGTTTTTATTTCAGGCATCGATTTGAACTCTAGTGACGAGAACTAGATTAAAACGATACAGAATGAATGAGTTTGTTTCATTGTTTATTGTTTATTGTTGTTGTAAACAAACCGTTATAATCTGAATCGATATTATTAGAGCGTTATAAAACGGTATTTTGGTATGTGCCATGAATAAGCCCATTTATAGGTGATGTAATATAAACGTTGTTTATTATGTGACTATTTGAGCTAATAATGTCTGACTTTATATTTTTTATCTTTTTATAAAAAGTCAAAAGTCTTTGTATCAAAAGTCATCATTGTTCTTTATCGCTAAACATCATCACAAAAGGACAAGTGTTCATCTTTTATCCCATAAAAAAATCAACTCGACAAATTCGTAGTGAACATTGATAAAACAAAATCAACATGAAGATAAGCAAATCATTCACTCTATGCGTGTCGATGGCAACTATGTTAATCGGAAAGAGTCAGGTAAATGCTTTGAATTTGCGTCAAGTACGAAACAGGGAACCAAGGGTGCTAGGAAGTACGACACCAAAGCCTGCTAAGGCAAGCAAATCACTCAAGTCTCCGAAGTCAAGCAAGGCACCCAAGTCTGTTAAGTCAAGCAAGGCACCCAAGTCTACAAAGTCAAGCAAGGCACCTAAGACTAGGAGAGACCTCTCGGTAAAGTCAAGCAAGGCACCCAAGTCTACAAAGTCAAGCAAGGCACCTAAGACTAGGAGAGACCTCTCGGTGAAGTCAAGCAAGGCACCCAAGTCTGTTAAGTCAAGCAAGGCACCTAAGTCTACGAAGTCAAGCAAGGCACCTAAGACTAGGAGAGACCTCTCGGTAAAGTCAAGCAAATCATCCAAGTCTCCGAAGTCAAGCAAATCATCCAAGTCTGAGTAAAGCAAGACACCACGACGTGTCAAGCAAATCATCCAAGTTTACGAAGTCAAGGAAGGCGCCAAAATCTGGAAATAGTCCAGTGGCAGCACTCCCGATATAGCGATGGTCAGCTAAGGCACCCAGTCTAAATATTGAGCTAATTGTATAATAATATGATTAGTAGTACAACCAACTTCATTTTGTCCGTACAGCTCTGCACCCATAGCACCCAAACCTGTTTCTTTAACTGTTCGCTTTAGTAGAGTTGTCTACACAAGATAAGAAACAGTTTGCAATAGTATGGCGGTCTGGGGTTCTTTAGGGTTCTTTCTACCTAATTAATCATCAAATGCTGACAATTTGAAAGTCTAATTTATGGCTTGTCTGAAAAAGACGAGTACACTATTGTGTCCTCGTAGATTGTGCTAATTATTTCCGAGACGCCTCTTGTATTTCTCTTTTTCCTGATACTAATTTGCAGCCCTTTGATTCGGATCAATCAGCACCCTCCTAAAAAGCTTCCTATTAGTCAAAGTGAAAATACTTACTTATCAATTTGCAAGTAAAAGATCGAAGACAGGGATTTGGAAAGGTACTGTATCTTGTTGAAGTTGTTATCAACATTGAACAATAACCGTGGACTTCATGCTAAACCAATGACTTTGTTATAGTGAGATTTCTTGGTCCCAATTACTTCAATTATTTTTGTTTTTACTAAATAGCTCAATCTTTGACGGAAAATATCAGTACCCCGTCTCGTACTACCTTCTCTTCCGGGCTTCACTCAGTTTGCCTATTGGTTGTCAGTGCGTTCCTTTTCTCTTTAAGATGGTGTCTCATTATGCATGCTATCTCCTTTAGCATATTTTTTCATTCTTCACGCGTTACTTGCCTTCCTACCTCCTACCTCAAACTTATTTGTGGATGGAAAGTACTTGATAGTTCACTTTAATAACGAAATTATGTCTACAATTGCTGCTGTAAAAAAATTACAGCAACGACATTGCACCAATGGCCATTTAAGGTAGCGTCCGTTGCTACTATCAAAGAAGGGACCAGGATTTTATTGCGACTGCAGGCACCGGGGGCAAGCAGCTCGTCAAAATCTGAGTTAAGCAAAGCAACTAAGAGTAGAAGATACCTCCACGACGAGTCGAGTAAGGCACCTAAGTCTGAGGCAAGCAAATTATCGAAGTCTGAGTCGAGTAATGTACCTAAGCCTGATGCAAGCAAATCACCTAAGTCTAAGGCAAGTAAATTATCAAAGACACGTAAGGCTAAGGTAAGCAAAGCGTCGAGGTCTGAGGCAAGCAAGGCACTGAAACCTGAGGCAAGGACATCATTGAACCTTGGGCTCAGGAAAGAGCCTAAGAGTGCGAATAACCTCCTGTAGTCAAGCAAGGCGCTAAAGACTGAGCTGAACATGGCACCAATGTAAGTCTGAGTCTAGCAAGATATCTAAGACCGAGGTAAATAATATTCCTAAATCAAGCAAAGTATTCAAGCACGATGTGAGAGATCTCCACGAATCAAACAAGTCATCTAAGGCTGAAATTAGCAAGACACCGAAACGAAAGCCAATTCGTCAAATTCTGAAAGCAACTATTAGATTAACAACGGAAATTGAAATCTTAGTTGAGACTTGATAAGGCATCCCTCTTCTGGCACAATTTTCTTGGTGGAACTATTCTACCTTTGTTTCTATCCGGTGTATTCGTTGTAGGCACCAGGTTCTCATCTCCTTCTTGGTCAAATTCCATTTCGTCGTCACTATCTCCCCCATCATCTTCCTCCTCGATAGACTCTGAGCCGTTACCGGATTCTTCTTCGATTTCCTTCTGCTCACTGTGTCTTGTTACTCTCTTCTTTGTATGTTCAGCTTTTCTGTTTGCTTCTTCGTCCTCGAGGCCCATGTCGGCTTGTAGCTTCAATTTTGTTTCCCATTCCTCCAAGGCTTCCTTTAATTCTGGTTTTGCGAATTTCTTTGTTTTGGTAACAATCGACAAGAAATTCCTCAAAACATCTTCATCAAATAGAGCATCCTTATATAAATTGAAATGGTCATTGAGAATCTTTATGCATTTCTCATTTATCTTGACATGAGCCAGACAGTGGGAAATATTTGCTTTCTGTGAAATAGAAGTGCACTTGGGGAAACGATGGCAAAGCTTCTCGACAATCATTTCGGCCTGCCTTTCTTTCTTGATAAAATTCAATAGGAATGACATAATTGCACGGAAATCGTCCTTCTTCACTGACATGCTACTCAGTCTACTGACAATTTCAGGAAGTAAGTTATAGATTGGATTGTTGCTCCTCTTACTAAGTTCATGAAACAATAAGCGTGCCATATCTCGAATCCTGATTTCTTGGTCCCTCAAACAGAGTGCAATCTCGCAAACCTGTCCTTTGACTTTAACCATATCATTCAAGATCAAGTGGGTAAGTACCATTAGTGTATGCAGACGAACACGTGTAGAAGCGTCCCTGAGGCATGAATAAAGCTTGGAAGTGTACGGTTCTACTTCATTCGGGAACCTGAAAGCCAAGTCGCCAAGCGCAATAACTGTGTTTGCACGCAAAGTGATGTCTTTCTTAGGCGCATTTGCAAGAGCAGTAAAAAGGAGAGGTAAATGCTTTTCACAAAAGGATCTCGAAATGCACATCAATTTGCACAGAGTTAATACGGAGCTTTGCATGATGATCTCGGACGAAAATTTGCCACATTCATTTGCCACAACACGAATAACGAGAGGAGTGAAAAGATCAATGAGACCACTACCCACGATTTCCTTATCAGCAATTGCGGCCATCATGTTCTCGGCCTCTGCTTCTGCAGCCTGGGCGAGACCTAACTCCTTTTCGATATCATCATGATCACCTGAATTCCCGCCAGTTTCTACCTGTGCCCTGTCCGCTTCTTCCTGCTTGGCCACAGTCCTTGCAGAATTAGCATTTCGTACGGCACTGCTCAGGGCTTCAGAGTATACGAGAAGTTTCAATGCAATATGTCCAATGACGAAGAAGAATCGAGAGAGGCGCAACGAGTGACATGATTGCTCTCCATTTACTGGCGTAAAACCAAATGTGGAACCCTGCATTCCTATAATGACGAGTCTCGCTACTTGTTCGGGTGCAGGACATATTGCAAACACGGCGTTAATAGCTTCCTCCGCAGCTCCAAACCAAGCACAAGTATCAGCTTCTCTCGCATCATCACACCAATCGCCTTGTATTACAAAACAAAGTCTCTCCACAATCTGTTCAAGAACAAGAAATTTCGCAGAAGAAAGATTCGGTCTGACTCTACTTACTCGCTGAAGTGCATAAGCAGCAGATTTGGCAGTGGCCCAATCCCTGTGTTCCTCGGTATATTCTCCTAATCCTGCTTGAAGAAGATGCCGTAGTCTACTTGCACTATCAACAATACCTGAGTCAGAGGTAGCGCCCATTGAAAGAATTGTCATGGCAACAGATCTTGGTTTTCCTGGGGCTTTTGCAGCAATAGACCACAATATTAGGAATACTTCCGACGGGATGATTTCCTCCTTCACCAAACGTGAAATTGCTTCTTCGATGGATGTTAATTCACTTGCATTAGCCTTCCCCACAAGACGAATGAGATTATCCACAATTTGCTTAGAAGGAAGTTTTACACTTCCATTTGTGCCACAAATGAAGACATCAACGAAAGCGGTCATTACTTCATCCTGAACACTCTTCTCGTCAGACCACATCAACGAGAGGGCTTGCTTGATACCAGTTACAGCGCACGGAAGCTGAAAATGCCGCGCTCTTACAAAGAAACGAAGAGCTTCTGTGACATCACTCTTGTTAGATGAAAGCAGCATGCTTTGAAAGGATGCGTTTGCATTTTCAAATGTGTTGATGAAGTCAAGTGCTGACTTTAGGAATTGGAATATTTTGAGCTTCTTGGTAAGTTCAAAATATGCTTCATGACTTTCAAAGCTTTGAGAGGAAGCTTTAGTATTATGTTCAGCAATGGTGGCATTAATTGCAGCATTTTCGATCTCAACCTTTTCTGTTTCATTTCCTTCGTCAATTGCATGTATTGATTCCTCCATTGATTCCTTGAAGTCCGCTGGCATATTTTCTAAAATGAACTGCCTCATTTCCATCATTTTCCTCTTGTACGGTGATGGACTGAGCGAATCGGTAAACGGATTATTCTCTAGAACAAGGGTCAACACCTGCACAATAATAAATACGTTAAGTAAATCTGAATGATAAAACGAACAAATAAATAATTTAAGGTCAACATTAACGTACCTGCATTGCACTGCGACGCACCATCACAGTTTTGTCTTGGAGACGATCAATTGCCAACTTAGTTACTGGAATCAACTTGTCAATGGGAAGCGATTGCGCCTGGATCAACGAGGCCCACGTCTTAATAACTGCAACGCGTGTGTACGAGCTCACATCGTAGACATGCTCAAGGAGGATATCATACAACTTATCCTTGGTATCAGCCAATTTATTCGCCTTCGAATCATCCCCTCCAATGATTCCAGATTCATTTTCGTTTACATGTCCACAACCTTCGCTAGAGCAACTGATGAGCAAGTGTCCAATGGCGATAACAATAGCAGACCTCAAATTATATGGTTCTCCATGCAAGTGTGGTAATATGAGGGAAATATGCTCCAAAACAAGCTGAGGTTTCTTCTCTGCGAGCTCATTCAAGAAAGGAGCAACATTCTTAATTCCACTTGCCTTTCCACTTGTGTCTGACGCAGACGCTGCACCTCCATCTAACCTCCCAATTTCTCTGAGTAGCTCAATTGTCAGTTTATTTCCGCGCGAGTTAGCCAAATCTTGCTTAACGAGGCAACATAGTTCAGCAGCAAGCGGTGCCATGTGCTCAAACGAATGCATCATATCAACCAAGGCTGATACGACAGTATTAAGGAGACAGTCTGTGGAATCCAACGTCGACGCAATAATCTGCATGGCAATATCACCTGATGCCAACTTTCTCGCAATAGCACCAGTCGAGTTTTCTAACATTTGATATGCAATTCTACAAGGAATGGAAATAATGTTTTCATCAGGAACTCCTCTCTTCCATAGATTGGATTTATACACAGCCATCGCATGGCTTGCGGCAAGCATGGCCGACGCACACGCTTCTCTTGAATTCTGAATATATTGTGCCCCTTCTTTCACCTGTTGAGATTTATTCCCTTTTCTTTTAGTATTTCCGAGCGATTTATCCGCCTTGATTTCAGACTCCATTAGAATCATGATAGTATAAAGCATGTATAGGTGACATGCAAGAGCATCACGAAAGGTTTGTGGCACGATGTATCCTGTATTCAGAGCTGGATTGGTCGCATCATTTTGAGAAGTGGCATTTTGATTTTGTTTTGCAGCGGAAGCAAGGATAGAGCTCATGCTGCATACCGCTTGACAAATGACTGCAACAAGTCTACTGCGACTAGCTACGGCCAAGGAAGCTGATTTTCTATTAAAATGAACGAACAGTGGCAATGCGATTCGAAATGATGAAGATAGAACAGATAAATGCGTGAGAGACAAGTCAACAAAATCATTCTTAATTGAAATGGAGGTCATGGAATAGAAGAGTTAGAACATACCTGACGAGAGTATAAAGGGCTTGAATCCGATCTTCACAGTTCCACTCTTGAATATCTCCTCCTTCTTGATCTGTAGTTCCATCAGAAGTTTCAAAAATCTCAATGCTGCCATGTGCCAGAGTCAGATTGCCGCGCTCCAAGAGAAGCACTAGCTGATCGAAAGAGTCCGCCCGTGTTACTTCATCATCATCTGCGAATCCAAGTGGATACGGTAAGAGACCGTAAGGGTCTCTCTCAAGGTCCTGGAAGGATGATGGTATTGGAAATTTCATTGATAAAATTCTTCACGGTAAGTTAATTTTTGTAGGCTGCTCAAGTACTTATGATCGTATCAAAACTTTAAATCTGTGGGTGAGGACTACCGTGAACACTACTGTCTGTTGTGATCTAAGTGCACGTTACAAGAGAGGTGATGTCCTAATACTACTTGTTCGAAAGCAGGGAAAGAAAATGCCGTTTGACGTTTGAGCCGGTTTGAGTTTGAATTTGAAAATAAATGGCCTCACTTGTCACTATTTATCGATACAGTGTCATGAAGCTTTACAGTGCTTTAGGTTACAAGATTTGCTTCCCCATGACAAATGACAAATCGAAAATAAAATTCAAAATGGTGCAGTCGAGTGCAGTCGGCAGTCGGCAGTCGGCAGTCGTATCCTTTGATAGATGATATAATTGCTGTACCTAGCTAGGTACGAATGTAACAAGTAGATAAAAGAAAAGATTAACCATTGCAATTTGCAGAAAGAAGAGAAAGAAGTGAAGATCATCCGACAAAAATGATATTTGGATTGGCTTCTATTCTCATCCTTTTGATGTCTTTGTCAAACATGATTGAAGCATCATCTCCTCCTAAAAAGGGAACAATAGCCTTTGTACCCAAGGATACTGCCCCTGCCTCACTTCTTGATGAAGACGAAATAACTGCAATTGCCATGTCCACGGCACGCACTCTGTCCGCAGACCTTGAATCAATTATTGACAAGGATCTTATTGATGACATCGAAATGCTCTCCTCTATGCTATCCTCCATTGTCAAGAAGGAAAACCCACTCGTCTATGATCTTTACACACAGCTCCGCAAGCATGGGATCGATCGTGCCGCTGATCCAGATGACACTGAGGCGTTTGAAGCAATGAAAAAGCTTAGCTTCGATATTAGCCCTACTGATGCACTTGGTGTCATGCGTATCTTTTCAATTGCGTTGAACTTGGTCAATGCCGCAGAGGTGCATCATAGACTTCGTGTTATGCGAAATTCTGAGCTGGAAGCAAGTAAGCAAGCGAAGAATGTTGGTCCTTTGCCACTTGTGGAGGATAGTGTTCGTGGTACTCTTGATATTTTGTTAGAGGAGGGTTATTCTGCAGATGAAATATATGACAAAATGTTGGAGCAAAAGGTTGAGATTGTCATCACTGCACATCCAACGGAAGGTAAGTGTATGTTAGTTACAAGTTACAAGTCATAGCAGCAGTGCTTATTGAACGTTGCGGTTTTGCTACTTTATCTAGTACTTGATCGATAATGAGACGAATTGTTTTGAATAAGCGCTGACATGATCCTTGCTGTGTTGACTTCTTGAAAGATACATGCAACATTAAAACTGACAATGAAATCATCTCTTGCGCTTCTTCCATGCCATGTGCCATGTTACCATGCAGTAAATCGCAAGACTCTGCTGCGCAAATACCGTAGTATCACAGAAACTTTGAGCACCCTTGATCGCCCTGATTTGCTCCCATACGAGCGTTCAGTTGCCATGGAAAAGATATTCATGGATATTGCTGGAACTTGGGGATCGGATGAGATTAGAAGGAAGAAACCAACCCCTCAACAAGAAGCTTCCGGTGGAAATGCTGTAATTGAAACTGTGCTGTGGGACGCAGTTCCTGCCTATTTGCGAAAGCTGAACGCACAGACTCGATCATCTATTGGGAAGCGTCTCCCAATTGATGCTGTTCCAATCAAGTTTGCGTCGTGGATTGGAGGAGACCGCGATGGCAACCCTAACGTCACACCTGAAGTGACTAGAGAAGTCATATTGGCACAAAGGTTGAGAGCGGCGAAGCTTTTCTTGAAAGAGATGGACGTCTTGTACGACGAGCTTGCAATGTCAACAACAAATGCATCCTTTTCACCAGAGATGAATAAACTTGCTGCAGCAGTTGAGAAATCCTATGACAATATGGAAAAGTATCGTAGAGTCACGGGCCATCTCAGAATCCGTCTCCTGAAGACTATTCGTGTAATCGAAATAGACCTCACTAGCATGGCTCCTAGTATTGTAACTGGTAATCATATACCCCTCGAAGATTTTAATGATGTTGAAAGCATCACCAAAAAGGATGATTTAATGATACCGTTGAAAATCATGTATGATTCTTTGGTTTCAACTGGTTTTGCATCCGTAGCCGATGGCAGTCTCCTTGATACCATCAGACGCCTCGCCGCTTTTGGAATTAGTCTTGTGCCAGTCGATATACGTGAAGAATCCACATTGCATACGAAGGCATTAGATGCCATTACTCAATATCTAAACATTGGTTCCTACGAGAGTTGGGACGAGGATGCAAAATTAAGGTTCCTTCAAACGGAACTTTCTAGCAAAAGGCCATTGTTCAACTTGAGTGACTTGATTGCTCACGGTTTGGACGAAACAGTATTGAAAACCCTTCGTGTTTTCGAAACTATCTCAAAGTTTGAGTCGGAGAGTCTTGGAGCATATGTGATAAGTCAGTCTACTGCTGCAAGTGATGTTCTTGCCGTCATGCTACTTCAGCAGCAGTTCGGTATGACACCAGCAAATGGGAAGATGATGCGTGTCGTACCACTTTTTGAGACTCTAAATGATTTGATAAACGCTCCAGAGATCCTTGAAAAACTTTTCAAAATGAATACCTTCGTTGGAGCAGCAAAGGGAAAGATGGAAGTCATGGTTGGATATAGTGATTCAGCTAAGGATGCAGGCAGGTAAGTCTCAGGTCTCTTTGTTGTGGTCAGTGCGTTTGTGAATCTACTGTATGCTAACTTCTTTTATCCACTTTGGATTACCACCGCTCAGATTGGCTGCTTGTTGGGCTCAATATACTAGCCAAGAAAAAATGGCTCAAGTAGCTGATAATCATGGCATTGAACTTACCTTTTTCCATGGCAAAGGTGGAACTGTTGGGAGAGGAGGTAACCCTGCTCTTTATCGTGCAGTTCTATCTCATCCTCCAAAAACCATTAATGGAAGGTTCAGAGTGACCGAACAAGGAGAAATGATCCGACAAAACTTTGGTTCTCCGGATATTGCCGAACGAACATTGGATATCTACACCGCTGCTGTCCTTAGAGAAAGGTTTGTGCAGCATGTTGAACCGTCTCAGAGTTGGAGGGATCAGATGCAAAGAATTTCTGAGGTATCATGTAAAGATTATCGTCACTTGGTCAGGGACGATCCTCGGTTTGTCCCCTACTTCCGCCAGGCCACTCCAGAGGTAGAGCTAGGCATATTGAACATTGGCTCGCGTCCAGCTAAGAGAAAGCCGAAAGGTGGAATAGAGAGTCTCCGCGCAATTCCTTGGACTTTTGCTTGGGCTCAGACTAGATTGAACTTGAGTGCGTGGTTAGGTGTTGGAAGTGGTTTGAACCCAGCGAGTGAGGAGGATAAGGAAGAGCTAAAAGATATGTATCAGAACTGGCCATGGTTTAGAGAAATCGTTGATCTCATATCAATGATATTGTCCAAGACGGATTTTTCCATAAGCAAGAATTACGATGACCTCCTTGTTGACAAGACTGAAGATTTAATTGCACTTGGAAATGAGGTTAGAGAGAAACTTGTCGAGACTAGAACCGCTGTACTTTCTGTTTCAGGGTCGACGGATTTCGCTGGACCCCATGTGCAGCTCTTGCGTAGTACTTCCAAGATCAGGAATCCATTTTTGGATCCAATCAATTGTGTTCAGGCTGAACTTTTGAAGGAAATGAGGAATATGGGTGAAGGGAAATGCGACATTAGGAAAATCAGAGAAGATGCTCTTGTCATGTCTATCAA
>Ga0306864_1000200_pt1 | contig 29154 bp, 31 predicted proteins | sample AntRauTorckE5430_FD_190448 | JGI IMG/M metagenome (GOLD analysis project Ga0306864, IMG submission 190448) | Saline lake microbial communities from Rauer Islands, Antarctica - Metagenome Torckler E5 #430 (v2) (version 2) | ecosystem: Environmental > Aquatic > Non-marine Saline and Alkaline >...
AACAGGCTATTACAGCCTGATCCGGCCCCATACTTTTAATGGCGGGCTAACGCCCGCTGCAAAGGAGGCAAGATATCAACTTGCCTCTTAAATGGTGACCAAATTTAGTTGACCACTACAAATTGCTCGATAAGCTTGGTTGGCGTCAGCGTTAATGTTTTCTACAGAATATATGAGCGTGCCAGACTGGTATTCATTAACAGACTGGAGTGTGCCAAAAATTTCACCATTAATTGAAAATGAACCAAAATATTCAGTTTTTCGAAAACCGTCGCTAATAACGATAGTAGATGAGTTTGCTGCAATGACGTCACCATACCAAACATCGAGCCTAGGCATTGAGGTCGGAACATAAGCTGTCGCAATGGCCATTTATAACCCCTTATAAATAATCAATACTTATTTTGTTTGGTTAAGACGGTAGATCTAAACGTTTTTCAAATATTGGCGACAATCAAGCAAATGTCAAGAAAACCCTGAATCCGTAATCCTGTCCCCCTTAAATTAGTCTAACTCAATGAATTAAATGAAAATATCAGAATTCGAAGATAGGCACGTGTTCCTTTCCGTTGAACTTAAAGGTTATTAGGCAGAAAATTGAGCCTCTTCCAGAGAAAGTCTGAATCATTTCCTTGACTCAAGCTGTTTATTGTATTCTTAAGCTATTCACCAGCGACTTCGAGAATTCGGGCTTCAAGCACTCCTTTTGAACTACACGTTGTTGTGGTCGCCGCCGTCATCATGGTGCGCGACTCTTTCAGGTCGCTATTGATAGTTACGGCGACGGCATTTTTCTCTCGACTAACAAAAATATTTACAGTGCCACGTCGCTCAGTAACATTCATTGAGGCATCTTTTCCACAGTCGGCAATATCGTCCTCAAATCCTGTTAGCTCTGCATTTATGAGACCGTTGCTCTTGTCAACATTTTTAAGCAGCATCCCGTTTTGTGCACTAAACGACAAAATATTGCTCCATACTTCGTCGAATGGCTTTTCGTACGACCTCGTTTTGACTACATCGTAATTCGTGGCGGGCGGCGTAATCCAGGGAACATTGGAGCAACCTGACATAAAGACGACAGCCATTGCGGTAGGAAACAATATATTAAATTTCATAGATTTAACCCGAATTTTATGCTGAATTTTTGATCAAAAAATGTCGTTAAGGTGGCTAAAAAGCCGGTGAAATAAAATAGGCTCACAATTTTTTTCACTCTCTTACCTTTACTAACGTTTGAATACTCAACCAGAAATATGGCAAACCGTTATCAAAAACGGCGTGGAACGATTTGAGACCAGGCCGAACTGGCCGGAGTCGACCAGTTTCATGTATAAAATTTTAAGCGGTTATTTTTACCACCGTATAAATGATGCAATTCTCGTACCCCATTACACAAAACATTATTATTGCAACAACTTATAAAAAAAAATGATTTGATGAAAACATTAGGTGTAAAAAATGCTGACATGAATGTTGTACTGATTTTCATTGCGGGAATTTGGTGGCTGGTGCATGGGCTATGGATGCATAGGCCTGGCTCCCACTGGGTTGGCACTTCAATCGGTCAGCAATAGGGTGCCGATGTAAAATTGGTTTCCCACCCTAAAATCCGCAGGGGCTGGCCCTTCGTTAACCTCAAAACGTCGGATATTTTTACACTTTAGTTTTTTCCACCAAATCATTTTTTATAAGTTTCTGCAATAAGGACGTTTTTTGAACCGGGCATGATAATTGCTAACTAAATAATTGCGACGTTCGATGATGTCGTTTCCCTTGTTGGAGTCACCGGTTTTAGCAACACCGACTTTGTTGATTTCTCCTTTTAAACAAGACGGATTAAATCACTAAAGCTGCATCAATATAGGGGACAGATTTCAAATCTGTCCCCGGTCAGCCTCGTCCCCGGTCAGCCCTGTCCTCGGTCCTGCCCCTGCTCAGCCCCAGCCATCGTCATCTACTATGGTGCGCACTGCGGTTAGCTGGGCAACGCCCACACCAAAACTGCCGCCTTGTGGATTAAACACATCCAGGTAGAAAGTTTCGTCGGGTTCGGGAAGCGTGTCGCCAATTACTTCCACGGCAATGGTCGCTTGCGTTTCACCGGGATAAAGAATCAGTGTGTCCGCTACCGCAAGGTAGTCCTCCCCGGCGGTGGCGGTGCCATTCCGAGTGGTATAGTCAACGCTTAACCATTGTTCAACGTCGTCACGTAGGCCGTTGAATTCGAGCAAAAAGTAGACGTGCTGCGTGCTTGTATTACTTTCCTGGACCAAGGTGATGACGTCTTCCGGGCGGGTAGGTGCGTTGGTGTCCATCAGGCGGAGGCTCTGGTCAATCCACTGCTGGTAGAAGCTTACCCGCTGAAAGCCCGCAATTTCGCCAAAGCTGCTATCCAGGGTATCGTTCACATCAGGCGATTGTCCGTTGCGGCTGAGTGACGCCACGTAGGTGGCAATGCCTGCCACTTTGTCAGCGATATAAGCGGGGCCGCCGCTGTCCCCTGGGGCAATCAGCCCTTCTGAAGTGCCGCGCCCGGTATCGTTTATGCCCATCAATACACCCAGTGCATCGTTAGCACTGCTGCCGTTATCAAAATCGATAATGAGCTGCGAGTCGGTCAGTGGGTTCCAGGCGATGCCAGTCCGAAAGTCTGCTTTTAATGCTTCGCCGGTGGCATCGAAGCGGTTTTCAGCCAGGCGTTTCGTCGGTTCCGTGCCGCCGCTTCTCACATAGCCGGTGGCCCCGGCTCCGGGTAAGCCGTAGCCAATCAACGTTACCGCGCTCCCCAACTCATTGTCATCTCGAAACAGAGCGCTTCGCTCTGCGCTTACCGGCGCGGGGACGCCTAACCACACTAATGCGAGGTCATTATTGCTGTCGGCGCGCTCATAAAGGGGGTGAAGAACATATTGCGAAGCTTGCACGTTAATGCGCACGGTAGGCGTGTCCATGCGAACCGTTACGGCATTGGTGCCTTCCAGTAGGTGGGCGGAGGTCAGCACCGTCCGCCCACCGTAAAGAAGTGTGCCGGTGCCATAGAAACCGCCGGCCAACACCTGAACAACGCCGTCATAGCCGTCGCCGGGCAGCACCTTATAGCGGTCAGGGTTGCCAGTCAGGGTTACCATAGGCCACTACCTCGTTGTCGTTTGCCTTATCAGTACGTTGTTAATGGACAAATGCGTTATTAATGGACAGGCACTCAACCTCTGCCGCCAGCTAAGCTACTTGTCCTGGTTCCCGGTGTAAAAGTCCCCCGAAAGAATGATAGAGTATTTGGTCGAAAACGGCTCCGGGAATTTGCCAAAGAAAGCTGCCTGGCGTTTCGCCCATTCAGAGTACTTCCGGGTTTTGTCCATGAAACAAGAAAGTAATTATCCATTAAGTGATCACTTTACCCTAGGGTTTAGCGCCTACGAGGATAGGCTGCTGCTGTCGACACAGCGGGGGCAGTTTGGGGCCGCAACGTTGCTTCTAACCCGGCGAATGACGGTGCTGGTCATTCGGCAGTTGTTGTCTAAGCTGCCAGACCTTTCTGGCCTTGAAAAAACGCCGCATGCTTATTGGCAGGAAGTGTTACAGATGGCCCACCAGCGCGCCCTTGCCGAACAAGCGTCGAGCGTTGCAAAAGAGGCTGCGCCCGACAGCGCAGCAGCGGCCGCAGTCGAGGAGTCTGCAGGAGGTTCGGAAGATAGTGGCCAGTCAACGGATGAACCTGATCTTTATCTTGCCACGGAAATAACGTCGGAGCTGCGTGAAAAACGGCTGTTGTTGGCTTTTAAAGGTTTGCCTCTGCCAAAGGCAATGCACACTTCTTGCAGCCACGAACCGGTTGTTGCGTTTACATTGGAGCCAGAGCAGGTGCACCAGTTTCTGGAGTTGATCATTGTGAAATCAACCGAAGCGCAATGGCATTTGCCATTGGATTTGCCATGGCTGGAGCCAGTGAATGCTGGCGTGTCTGCGAAGACCATCTCCCACTAGAGCTTATGTTCGCCGAGGCGCATGAACGTGAACACATGGACAGGCAACTCGCTCGACTACATCTGTTACACTGCATTTTTATAAACGTAACGGAGTAGGAATTTGTAATGCCCCAATGGATCGCGCTTTCGCCTACCCAGCATGCGGGCCAACGCTATTTGCCCCGCGACGGGTATCACTTCGCAACACCGTTAAACGTTGCGGGCATTTTGCTGGCCGAACTGCCTAAACTGCTGCCGCATTATGTTGTGGTTTTTATAAAAGAGGGCGAGCACTTCCAGCCAATGGCGCTGCTGGGCATTGGTCAGCAAAATCTTTATGTTGCGCCCAATGGCAAATGGCTGGGCAGTTATGTGCCCGCTAGCGTTCGCGGTTACCCCTTCACTCTGGCCAACAATGAGCAGGGCGAAAAAGTCTTCGCTCTAAATGCTGAGCACCTTAGTGACAGCCAAGGTGACATCCTGTTTGATGAAGAAGGTAAGCTGACAGAAACTGCGGCCCAATCGCTGGATTTTTTAACCCAATGTGAACGCAACCGCCATGCCACTCAGCAGGCCGCCGACGCATTGCAGCATGCCGACGTCATCGAGCCATGGCCATTAACCATTCAACGTGGTGAAGGTCTAGAGCCGCTGAACGTGAACGGCCTTTGCCGTATCAATGAGCAGGCGCTAAACAACCTTGAAAGCGATGTGTACGCTACGCTGAAGGGTGCCCCCATGGCGCTCGCTCATGCCCAAATGTTTTCTATAAGCCAGCTAAACCAGTTAACGGAGCGGGCCGAGTTTCAGGCCAAGCAGGCGGAATCCAGTGAGCCACTGGAAGACCTTGAGGCGTTGTTTGGTGAAGACGACGACGAATTTAATTTTAACTTTGATAGCTAAGGAGCTTAACCATGGCCGATGAACAGAACCAAGTCATCACCATCGATGACACCGAGTACAATACCGCTGATCTGTCCGAGAACGCCCGCAACCAAGTGATCAATCTGCGAGTGACCGATCAGGAGATTGTCCGCTTGCAGCAGCAGCTGGCTATTTTCCAAACGGCACGCACGGCTTATGCTCGGGCACTAAGCGACGAGCTGCCGAAGAAAGAGATCAAAAAAGAAGTGAAAAAAGAAACTAAAAAATGAGTAAAACCTGAGTAAAACCAAGACAAACTTATTCATTAACCTCTGCAGCGAGAGTTGTAGGGGTTTTTTTGTGCCTGCCTCGATGATGCATGGACAGGCACATTTACTAATCTGTTCATCTATCATAACAATCCCGTCATCGCGCCTAAGCCGCCGGCGAAGATGATATACTGCTCTTCAATTAACGTCCCGCAATCGTCAAGGCGCAGATCGTTTCGCGCGCGGGGCAGTTACCAATAAACATTAGATTAAAATCGTATCCGTTACCGGGTAGGCTTATCAAACGTGTCAGGAAGGGAATGTTGTGAAAAAAGCAATTATTACAGGTGTTACGGGCCAAGACGGCGCTTATCTGGCAGAACTGTTGCTCGATAAGGGCTATGCCGTTTACGGTGCATACAGGCGCACGGCTTCTGTCAATTTTTGGCGCATGGAAGAGCTGGGCATTTCCACACACCCAAACTTGCACCTTGTTGAATACGACTTGACCGACCTTTCGGCCAATATTCGACTGCTGCAAAACACCGGCGCAACCGAAATTTATAATCTGGCGGCCCAGAGTTTTGTAGGGGTGTCGTTCGACCAGCCCATCACCACCGCCGAAATTACCGGCCTGGGCGCTGTTAACCTTTTGGAAGCTATTCGGATTGTAAACCCGGCCATTCGGTTTTATCAGGCGTCTACCTCTGAGATGTTCGGCAAGGTTCAGGCCATACCGCAGCAGGAAGACACGCCGTTTTATCCCCGTAGCCCCTACGGCGTGGCCAAGCTTTACGCCCACTGGATGACTATCAATTACCGCGAGTCTTACGGTATTTTTGCTACCAGCGGTATTTTATTCAACCACGAATCACCGCTGCGGGGCCAAGAATTTGTAACCCGTAAAATTACCGATTCGGTGGCCAAAATCAAATTGGGTAAGCTGGACGTGCTGGAACTGGGCAACATGGACGCCAAGCGCGACTGGGGATACGCCAAGGACTACGTAGAGGGCATGTGGCGCATGCTGCAGGCCGACGAACCCGACACATTTGTATTGGCAACCAACCGTACCGTGTCGGTGCGTGACTTTGTTAGCATGGCGTTTAAGGCGGCAGGCATCGACATTGAGTGGCGGGGCGAGGGCGAAGCCGAACAGGCTAAAGATTGTGCTACCGGTAAGGTGCTTGTGCAGGTAAACCCCAAATTTTATCGCCCCGCCGAGGTGGAGCTGCTGATTGGCAATCCGGCCAAGGCCAAAGCCGTGCTGGGTTGGGAACCTACCACCAATCTGGAGGAGCTCTGCCAGATGATGGTTGCCGCCGACTTGCGCCGTAACCAGCAGGGCTTTACGTTTTAATGCTAAACATCCGGAAATCCGCCACAGGTGCCAATTTGCGTAACGAGCCGAAGCCCCTGTTGTGAAGGTGCTGCAGTTTTACCGCACGTATATGCCCCAGTCTGAAGGCGGCGTAGAGCAGGCCATACGCCAGATTTGCCTGGCGACCGGCCAGCTTGGAGCGCAGCACCGAATACTGACGCTGGCCCGTGTTGACACCGTTGAGCAGATACAGCGCCCGGAAGCCCTGGTTATAAGGGCGCCGCTGCAGTGGGAGCCGGCTTCCTGTTCGATGGGCTGGCAACTGTTTCAGTTATACCGTGAGCATGCAAAATGGGCCGATGTGATTCACATTCACTACCCCTGGCCGTTTGCGGATTTGGTGCATGTTCTGTCAGGCGTTTGTAAGCCGGTAGTCGTCACTTATCACTCCGATATTATCCGCCAGCGAACGCTGGAGCGTCTATACAGCCCTTTGCGCGCACGTTTTTTTAAGCGGGTGAGCGCAACGGTTGCTACATCGCCCAATTATATGCGGAGCAGTCTTTTTTTAAGCGCTTTGAAGGGTAAAAAAGAGATTATTCCCTTGGGCTTGGACCCGCAAAGCTACGCCGCGCCCGATGCCGGAACCCTGGCCGATGTCGAACGCCGGTTTGGTGATGATTACTTTTTGTTTATAGGTGTGCTGCGTTATTACAAGGGTTTGCACACCTTGCTTGAGGCTGCCAGTCGTAACAGGTTGACAGTGGTGATTGCCGGCTCGGGCCCTGAAGAAGCTGCTCTAAAAGCGCAAGCCCGTGAGCTGGGGTTGTCTAACGTTCATTTTACCGGTTTTGTGACAGACGATGTAAAAGCAGCGCTGCTGGCGAATTGCCGTGCTGTGGTGTTCCCCTCTTGCGTGCGCTCCGAAGCGTTTGGGGTTACGTTGCTAGAGGGGCAGCTTTACAGCAAGCCGCTGATTACCTGTGAAATAGGGACAGGCACGTCGTTTGTGAATCTGGCGGATAAAACCGGCTTGGTGGTACCTCCTGGAGACCCTATGGAGTTGGCGCTGGCAATGCGGCGCCTGGATGTGGACACATCTTTTGCGCAAGAGCTGGGCAATGCTGGGCGCCAGAGGCTGGAAAAATATTTTTCAGGCACTCAGGTCGGGCAATCGTATTATCAGCTTTACCAAAAACTGGCAGAGGCATGAAGTGATGCAGAAACGGGTACTCGTCACCGGTTCTCAAGGTTTTACCGGGCATTATATGGTTCAGAAAATGGTGGCTAAGGGTTATCGGGTAACCGGAACCGGCAGCCAGCCAGAGCTGGCCGGCAACGACTTTTACATTCAGACGGACTTAACCAGTCCGTCGGCGGTTCAGGCGTTGGTCAATAAGGTACAACCAAATATTGTGATTCACTTGGCCGCGCTGGCGTTTGTTGGCCATGATGACGCCAATTCATTTTACCGGGTGAACCTGATGGGCACCCGTAATTTGCTTGAGGCCCTGGCCAATATGCCTCATCAGCCCGAGTGCGTATTACTGGCCAGCAGCGCCAATGTGTATGGCAACCAGGCGGAGGGCCTGTTGAACGAAACAACCACGCCGGCACCGGCTAACGACTATGCGGTGAGCAAACTGGCCATGGAATACATGGCGAAAACCTTTATGTCGCGTTTGCCGATCGTTATTGCTCGGCCCTTTAATTACACCGGTGTAGGCCAGAACGAACAGTTTCTAATCCCCAAAATTGTTGCTCACTTTCAACGCCGGGCGCCGGTTATCGAGCTGGGTAACCTGGATGTATCGCGGGACTTCAACGATGTTCGTGCGGTGGTGGCAGCTTATAACGGGTTGATTGAACAGCGCCCGCTGGGGCAAACCTTCAACGTTGCTTCGGGCATAGGGCATTCGCTGGGTGACATTATCAAATTGTGCCAGAAACTGACTGGTCACAGTATAGATGTGCAGGTAAACCCCGCGTTTGTTCGTGCCAACGAAGTCAAAGTGCTGTGCGGAGATGCCAGTCGCTTGCGTCAGGCGGTTCCCGGTTGGCAACCACAGCCGTTGGAGCAAACCTTGCAGTGGATGCTAGCGTAACCGCAATGAAGATTATTTTGTCTATTGATACGGTGCGCTTTCCGCTAACGGGCGTGGGGCGTTATAGCTACGAACTGGCGCGCGGTTTGGAACAGCACTCGCAGGTAACGGAGCTGAAACTGCTGGGCGGTTTGAACTTTAAAGCGACGCTCCCCGTTGCTGGCGCAAGCGCCGGCAACCACCACGTTTTGAAGCGTGTGATACAGGGCAATAGGCTGGCCGTGGCGGCTTACCAGAAGTTGCAACCCGTTTTTCGCGCTTTGCGTTTGCGTTCTATGGGCGATCATATCTATCACAGCCCCAACTATTTTCTGCCACCTTTTGCAGGTCGAAAAGTGGCCACGTTTCACGATTTGTCAGTGTTCAGATCGCCTGAATACTTTGACCCAACAATGGTGAATTATCTCCGCAAAGGCTTCGAGCATACTCTGAAAACGGCTGACCGCCTGATTACCGATTCTGAGTTTATACGCAAGGAACTGGCTGAGTTTTCGGGTTGGCCTTTGGCTCGGATTCATACGGTTCCGTTGGCGGCGGCACCGGATTTTCGGCCCCGTTCGGCGGTAGAAGTTGCGCCTAATCTTGCGCGCTACAACCTGGCGTATCAGGGCTACACCTTGTATGTGGGTACGATAGAACCTCGCAAAAATCTGATGCGGCTGATAGACGCCTACGGTACCTTGCCGCTGACCCTTCGCCAGAGCTGGCCATTGGTTATAAGCGGCTATGCGGGGTGGCAAAGTGATGCCATTCATGAGCGGATGCGCCGCGCAGAAAGTCAGGGTTGGCTGCGTTATTTGGGGTTTGTACCCGCAGACGATTTGCTGGCGTTGTATGCCGCAGCGCGGGTGTTTGCGTTTCCTTCTTTGTACGAAGGTTTTGGGTTGCCTGTGCTGGAAGCCATGAGCTGCGGTGTGCCCGTGGTGTGTTCTAACAGCGCATCTTTGCCGGAAGTGGCGGGCAACGCGGCCCTTATGTGCCAGCCCGAAGACACAGCCGCGCTGGGCGAAAACCTGAGAGTTGCCCTGGAAGACGAACCTTGGCGAGTTCAGGCAATAACGGATGGGCTGGCCCATGCCGCCGGCTTTTCCTGGGAACAGTGTGTGAACCGAACCGTGGATGTGTACAGGCAGTTACGCAATGACTGAGCAGGCCAGGGTGTTGGTAACCGGAGCCACCGGCTTTATTGGCAGCGCTTTGGTGAGTGTTTTGGCGCAGCAGGGTGTTGTGGTAACAGCAGCCACAAGGCAGCCGGTTGCCAGTGCATCCCCTTCAGTCAGAACCATGGCTGTAGGGGAGTTGTCTGCCAACACAAACTGGGCTCAGGCGCTGGCCGGGCAAACAACGGTGGTGCACTGCGCGGCGCGCGCCCATGTGATGCAAGAAACCGCCACGGACCCAACGGCTCTGTACCGCGAGGTGAACGTGCTGGCCACGTTGCATTTGGCGCGCCAGGCAGTGGCCGCCGGCGTGCGACGGTTTATTTTTATCAGCACCATTAAAGTGAATGGTGAAAGCACAGTTCCTGGCCAGCCTTTTACGGCTTGCGCCAAACCCAGCCCGCAAGGTGCCTACGCTGAAACAAAGTGCGAAGCAGAGCAGGGTTTGCAGGCGCTGGCCGCGGAAAACGGTCTGGAACTGGTGATTATTCGCCCGCCCTTGGTGTATGGCCCGGGTGTTAAAGGCAATTTTTCAGCCTTGCTCAAGTTGGTTAAAACCGGTGTGCCACTGCCGTTTGGCTGTGTTGATAATCGGCGTTCGATGGTGGCTTTGCCGAATTTACTCAGTTTGATTGGCTGTTGCCTTGATCACCCTGGCGCCAGTGGACAGGTGTTCTTGGTAAAGGACGGTCAAGATTTTTCAACGACGGAACTGTTGCGTGAGCTTGCGCGTGCCATGGGTCAGCCTTCGCGACTGTTCCCGGTGCCGCAAAAACTGTTGTACCTGGGCGCCTGCATGATTGGCCAGCGCCTGCGCGCAAGACGATTTCTGGAGTGTTTGCAAGTGGATGACAGCGCGACCCGCGAACGCCTGAACTGGGTGCCGCCTTTAACCGCAGGCGAGGCTCTGATGCTTTGTTTTGGCGTGGCGGAGCTTTAAATTGCTGATACGTGCGCTGGATTTTTTGTTGTCTTTACTGGGGTTGCTTGCGGCTTTGCCGTTTTTGCTTGTGTTGTACCTGGTTGGCTTGTTCGACACGGGCAAACCGCTGTTTTTTCAGCAACGGGTAGGCCGGCAGCAGCAGCCTTTTATTCTGGTGAAATTCCGCACCATGCCGGTGAATACGGAATCGGTTGCCAGCCACTTGGTTGGCGGTAGCGCGGTGACGTCTTATGGCCGGTTTTTACGCCGAACCAAACTGGATGAATTGCCACAGCTGTGGAATGTGTTAAAAGGTGAAATGAGCCTGGTAGGCCCGCGTCCATGCCTGTTTAACCAGCATGAGCTGATTGATGCCAGAGCGCGCCTCGGGGTTTACGTTGCCAGGCCTGGGGTGACCGGTTTGGCGCAAACCACCGGTATTGATATGTCGACGCCGGAATTGCTGGCGCAAACCGACGCCAAGATGTTGCGCAGTTTAACCCTTGGCTGCTACTTTCGTTATTTGTTTCGAACGCTGCTGGGACAGGGCAAAGGCGACGGCACCTGTCGCTAATGCATTGTGGAAATTTTTCTTGTGTCGCTAATCGGATTGAACCAAAAGGATTTATTCAATGACAGTGAGTTTTCAACCCGTTGTGATGGCCGGTGGTACAGGCTCACGGCTTTGGCCGCTGTCGCGCCAGCTGAATCCCAAGCAATTTTTAGCCTTGGCAGATGCCAGCCTTTCATTGCTGCAGGCAACGATTGCGCGCCTGAACGGGCTGAACGCGGCTGCACCTAACTTGGTGTGCAATGAAGAGCACCGGTTTTTAGCGGCGGAGCAACTGCGCCAGATTGGCATGGAAAACGCCGGTATTTTGTTAGAGCCCGTGGGCCGAAACACGGCCCCTGCCATCGCGCTTGCGGCGCTGCAGGCGCTGGATGCGGCGGAAGACAAAAGTGAAGACCCGATATTATTAATTCTTGCTGCCGACCACCTGATTCGTGACCTGGATGCATTTCACCAGAGCATTCACCATGCGGTGGACCAGGCCCGGCAGGGCAAACTTGTGACCTTTGGTATTGTGCCCACTCATCCGGAAACCGGCTACGGCTATATCGAACGCGGTGGTGAGCAGGTTGGTGGCAGTTACGGCGTGAAGCGCTTTGTTGAAAAGCCGAACGCGGCGGTTGCGCAGGATTACCTGGCCAGTGGCAACTACCTGTGGAACAGCGGTATGTTCATGTTTGGCGCTCGCCGTTATCTCGAGGAACTGGAGCTTTATCGCCCGGATATTCTCAGGGCTTGCCGTCTGGCTCTTGCCGGTTCCAGCTGTGATGCGCCGTTTACCCGAATAGACGCCAAAGCCTTTGCGGCCTGCCCGGACGAATCCATTGATTATGCGGTAATGGAGCACACCGATTCCGCCGTCGTGGTTCCGCTTGATGCAGGCTGGAGTGATATCGGCGCCTGGTCGTCGCTGTGGGACGTCAGCGATAAAGACAGCGAAGGCAATGTCAACAAAGGCGACGTTATCGCCCACGGGACTCGCAATTCCTACTTGCACGCCGAACATCGCCTGGTAGCTACCTTAGGCGTTGATGACCTGGTGGTGGTAGAAACCAAAGACGCTGTGTTGGTTGCCCACAAAGACCGCGTGCAGGATGTGAAAAGGATTGTTGAGCAAATTCGTCACGATGGCCGCCACGAACACACGAACCATCGCGAAGTATACCGGCCTTGGGGGATGTACGATTCCATCGATAACGGCGTTCGCTATCAGGTAAAGCGGATTACCGTAAAGCCGGGTGCGAAACTGTCTGTGCAAATGCACCACCACCGTGCAGAGCATTGGATTGTGGTGAGTGGAACCGCGCGGGTAACCAACGGTGACAAAACGTATCTGGTGACAGAAAACCAGTCTACCTACATTCCGGTAGGGCAGGTTCACACACTGGAAAACCCCGGTGTTATTCCGCTGGAATTGATTGAGGTGCAGTCTGGTAGTTATCTGGGGGAAGACGACATTGTGCGGTTTGAGGATAAGTACGGGCGGACCTAATGTTGGGGAAAAGCCGAGACAGCTCTGTTTGATCTTATAAATTTGTCCCGGTTCTAAGTGGACCGAATGAGTCAATGCCCGATTACAATGGCCAAATTTTGGAGCTAACTGAATATGGCGCTAATCCCTCCTAAGAAAACTCACCTGAAACAGCTTGAAGCTGAGTCAATTTACATTATTCGTGAAGTGGCGGCTGAGTTTGACAATCCGGTGATGCTTTATTCTGTCGGTAAAGATTCTGCCGTTATGTTGCATTTGGCGATGAAGGCTTTTGCCCCCGGCAAGCCGCCGTTTCCTTTGATGCATGTGGACACCACTTGGAAATTTCGTGAAATGATTAAATTTCGCGATCAGCTGGTGAAGAAACTGGGCATGAAGTTGATTGTTCACACTAACCAAGAGGGTGTAAAACAAGGAGTCGGGCCGTTCAGTCACGGCAGTGTTGTGCATACAGATGTCATGAAAACCCAAGCTTTAAGACAGGCGTTGAATAAATACGGCTTTGATGCGGCTTTTGGTGGGGCTCGCCGCGACGAAGAAAAATCTCGCGCCAAAGAGCGCGTGTATTCGTTCCGTGACAGGTTTCATCGGTGGGATCCGAAAAATCAACGGCCAGAACTCTGGAACCTTTACAACGGCAGAGTTAACAAAGGCGAAAGTATTCGGGTTTTTCCATTATCTAATTGGACGGAGCTGGATGTCTGGCAATATATTTATTTGGAGAACATCGATATTGTTCCGCTGTACCTGGCTGCTGAGCGCCCGGTTGTTGAGCGTAACGGAACGTTAATCATGGTTGATGACGACAGAATGCCGCTGACGGCTGGCGAGGTTCCGCAGAAAAAGATGGTGCGGTTCCGTACGCTTGGCTGCTACCCCCTTACCGGGGCGGTGGAGTCGGAAGCAGTTACGTTGCCAGAAATTATTCAGGAAATGCTGCTTACAAAGACGTCTGAGCGCCAGGGCAGAGTAATTGACCATGACGCTTCTGCCTCCATGGAGCAAAAAAAACGTGAAGGGTACTTCTAAGGATTCTTATGTCACATGCGTCTGAACTGATTGAATCCGATATCCTTGCGTACCTTGATCAGCATGAAAATAAAGATCTTCTGCGCTTTTTGACCTGTGGCAGCGTGGACGATGGTAAATCAACGCTGATTGGCCGCCTGCTGTTCGATTCGAAGCTGATTTTTGAAGACCACCTTGCTTCACTTCATAAAGACAGTGAGCGCCAGGGCCATGCAGACGGGGCTTTGGACTTGGCGTTATTAGTAGACGGTCTTGCATCGGAAAGAGAGCAGGGTATTACGATAGACGTAGCTTACCGCTATTTTTCCACCGACAAGCGAAAGTTCATTATTGGCGACTGCCCAGGTCATGAACAGTACACCCGCAATATGGTAACCGGCGCATCAACTTGTGACCTTGCCATTGTGATTATCGACGCTCGTAAAGGTGTTCTGACTCAGTCCCGTAGGCATAGTTTTATAGTCAGTCTGCTAGGGCTAAAGCATGTGGTCGTAGCCATCAATAAAATGGATCTGGTGAATTTTTCTGAAGCGGTATTCAATGACATCCGCGCAGAATATGAAAAACTGGCCAATCAGTTAGGTTTGAAAGACGTTTATTACGTGCCTATTTCGGCGCTTAACGGCGACAATTTAGTTAACCGCAGTGAACATACGCCCTGGTACCATGGCGAAACGCTGATGAGCATTTTAGAGCAGGTTGAAGTCCTGAACGATCAAAATGTAACAGACTTGCGCCTACCCGTTCAGTACGTAAATCGCCCCAACCTCGATTTTCGTGGTTACTGCGGCACCATCGCTAGCGGTATCATATGCAAAGGCGATGAAGTCGCAGTGTTGCCTTCGGGTGTCTCAAGCCGTGTGAAGGGCATTCACACTTATGAGGGTGAAATCGCCTGTGCCTGGCCGGGTGACGCGATTACCATCACACTGGAAGATGAGATTGATGTTTCCCGCGGCGACCTTCTGGTTCACGCGAGCGCCCAGCCTGTCATGGGGAATCGTTTTGCCGCGCATTTGGTCTGGATGGACGAAAAAGAATTGCTGATGACGCACGAATACGGCATAAAAATGGGCGCTCGGGTGACTAACTGTTACGTTCATAAAGTGTTTGAAGAAGTCGATATTAATACGTTTGCGCGAAATGTGTTTGAAAATGGCAGTTTAAAACTGAACGCCATTGGCCTTTGCGATATTGAAGTGTCTGAACCGGTTGTTGTGGAAAGTTACCAGCAACACGCGGGTACAGGGAGTTTTATTCTCATCGATAAAATGACCAATGCGACCGTTGCCGCGGGTATGGTAGTGCATGCGTTGGAAAGCGATGGAGAGAGAAACCTGCGTTTTTACACGAAAGCGGAACGTAAGTTGAACCTTTTTATTCGGGAAAATTATCCTGAGTGGCACTGCAAGTCGGTGTAAATTTGCTGATATTTCAGCTATCGACGCGTCACCAGGCCAGTGTCGGCAGTTTTCCAAGGAATATGTTTTGACAGATAATATTACGTGGCACAACCATAAGATTACTCGTGCTGAGCGGTCGGCGAACAAACAACAGAAGCCCTGTTTGTTGTGGTTTACTGGTTTGAGTGGTTCAGGAAAATCAACCATCGCAAATGCGTTGGATGTTGCTCTGAGCGAACAAAGCTACCACACGTTTTTGTTGGATGGCGATAACGTGCGCAGTGCACTGTGTAAGGATTTGGGATTTTCTGACCAGGACCGGGTTGAAAATATTCGTCGCATTGGTGAAGTAAGCAAGTTATTTACAGACGCCGGCTTAATTGTGCTATCTGCATTTATTTCGCCATTTGCCAGTGATCGTCGTTTGGTGCGCAGCTTGTTGCCAGATGGCGAGTTTATTGAAGTGTTTATGGATACGCCTCTGGCCACCTGTGAGAATCGTGATCCGAAAGGTTTGTACCGTAAGGCGCGTGCTGGAGAGATTAAGCATTTTACCGGTATTGATTCGCCCTACGAGCTACCGGCCCGCGCGGAAGTTGTGCTTGATACGTCTTATATGTCTGTGGATGACTGTGTGGCGATTCTTATTGAGTACCTGCACGAACGACAACTGATCACCCGCCGAGCCTGATGCAATGGAATGGCAAGCTGTTTTAACTCTGGTTATTTTGGTTGCGGTGCTGTCTGCACTTATCTTTACCCGGGTCTCTGCGGACTTGGTGTTGATGTCTGCTCTTGCGTTTTTGCTGGTTTCCGGGATTCTGGTGCCGAGTGAGGCCTTGATTGGATTTTCCAACCCTGGTGTTATCACCATCGCTACTCTGTACGTAGTGGCTGCCGGTCTAAAAGAAACAGGTGCTGTGCAATGGATTGCCCGTCGGTTACTGGGCCACCCGCGCACGCAAAAAGGCGCACAGTTGCGAATGATGTTGCCAACTGGTTTGCTGAGCAGCTTTATGAATAACACGGCTGTTGTGGCTATGTTCATTCCTGCGATTCAGGACTGGTCGCAGCGCCTTGGTATTCCCGCTTCAAAATTATTGTTACCCCTTAGTTACGCCTCGATTCTGGGAGGCACCTGTACCCTGATTGGAACGAGCACTAACCTGGTTGTCGATGGAATGCTGCAAAGCCAACTTGGGATTCATTTGGGGTTGTTCGAGGTGGCTTGGATAGGAATACCTATTTTTCTGGTAGGCGGCTTGTTTTTGTTGCTGTTCGCCTCGCGCCTCCTACCGGACCGCGGCGGGGTATCAGAAGATTTGGATCAGGTTCGCGAATATGGCGTAGAAGTTGAGCTGGAAGATAATGGGCCGCTCGTAGGCAAAACCATCGCAGAAGCAGGTTTGCGCGCCCTGACTTATGGCTATCTCGTAGAAATTGACCGTGAAGGCAGGCTGATTACCGCTGTTGAGCCTGACCGTGTCCTTCAGGGCGGCGATAAGCTCTACTTTGTCGGTGCTCCTGAATGTGCCAGTGAACTGCGTCGGATTCAGGGTTTAAAGCCTGCCAGTGGCAACGTCCAGAAAATGGACGTGAAGAACCATCAACGCTGCATGGTGGAAGTGGTGTTGGGGCCAGAGTTTACGGGGCTTGATCAAACTATACGGGGAAGTCGTTTTCGTACCCGGTTCAATGCGGTGATCTTGTCGTTATCCCGTGGAGGCAAACGCGTGCCCGGCAAGTTGGGCGATATCACTTTTCGCCTGGGCGACACTTTGCTGCTTGAAGCCAGTCATCAGTTTGTGGAGCATTATCGTTTTCGGCGGGATTTTCTGTTGGTGAGCCTGCTGAATGACTCTACGCCGCCGGACTTCCGCAAAGCACCGGTTGCTCTGAGCCTTCTCGTGGTTATGGTGTTTCTGAGTGCTTCCGGTCTATTAAATATCATGGAGGCGGCGTTTATTGCTGCTGGCTCTATGATTATCACAGGCTGTATCAATACAAGCCGTGCCCGGCGCAGTATTGAGATCCCAGTTTTAGTGGTTATTGCATCATCCTTTGCTCTGGGCAATGCGATGACGATAACGGGAGCAGCGGATTGGATTGTTGGTAATCTGATGGGGTCGGGGGAAATGTCACCTTGGCTGGCATTGGCGCTGATCTATGTTATGACGGTGGTTTTCACAGAAATTATCACCAACAATGCTGCCGCAGTGTTGATGTTTCCGGTGGCGCTTGCATCTTCGGAACAGCTTGGCGTCAATTTTCTGCCCTTTGCAATAGCCGTTATGTTTGCGGCGTCTGCCTCATTCATTACCCCGTTAGGCTATCAGACAAACTTGATGGTATACGGTCCGGGACGCTATCGATTTACAGACTACGTGAAAATTGGTGCGCCCCTAAGCCTTTTGGTTGGCGTAACGGCCGTTGCATTGATACCGATGGTTTGGGCATTTTGAGTAGCGGGCGCGAAACTGTCTGTGTAAATGCACCAACGTGCAGGGTATTGGGTTGAGTGTTCAAAAACCGAAGTTGTTAACAGAATTTAGCGTTTTCGCTCGCTATCATAGCCCAGTCAAAAATTCTCGGAGAGGCTATGATTTCCACCGGTCATCATTTTGTGCGCTTAACGGCTGCCGTTTTGTTGTGTCTGCTGCTGACCGCATGCGGTGGTGAAGGTGACGGTAAAGGAGAGAGTGCCGCTGAAGGTTCGACTTCTGCCGGAGGTTCTTCCAATACCGTTCAACAGGATGTCTGGGTTCAAGGTTACGCGGTAAAGGGTGCCATCGAAAGCGGATTAGTGTCGCTTTGGCGCCAACAGCCGGGTGCACAAAGCGATATTTGGGTGCAGGTAACCGATGCGATTCGAACCCGATATGACGGCAGATTCCGGGTTTTAGTGCCGGCAGAGTTTGCGCAGCAACCGTTGAAAGTGGTGTTGCACTCAGATACTCAAACGTTAATGCGGTGTGATATGTTGCCCGCATGCCGAACGCCAACAGGCACCTCAGTTGCCTTTGGAGATTGGTTTTGGCCAGGCAATGATCTGATGTTTGCGTCTTTAATGAATCCGGAAGAGGCGAATTCGTCCATTGTGTTAACCCCATTGGGTACCCTGGCTTTTCAGGAATATATTCAGTCCGGCGCTAATGGTTACGCGGGTTACGCTGCCGCGTTAAAGCAACAGGAACGGCGGTTTGGGCTCGCTGCAGGTGCTCTGTTGCGCAAACCTGTGGATTTGGCCAGCGCAGACTTGAGCAAGGTAGACGCAAGAGACCTCAACGTTGCGCTGCTGAATATTGCTTTTTTGTCGCTAGTGGGTGATGAGCGCTGGAACACTCTGGGTGACGTCCTCGCCGAGGCTCAACAGCGGTTAAGTGTGAATGGCAACTCGTCCACGAATGTGGCCGGCGCTCTCGATAGCACTCTCGACAGCACTCTGGGTATGAGTGTTGAACTGGTTGTTTTAGCAAGTCTTTTGCAAGCCAATTATTATGAGGCGCAGTTTGCCCGGGATGGCGTTCAAAACGCTGGGCTAGCTGATACGGTTCAGAGTCTTGAAACGCTATTATTAACGGCTCAGAAAACGGTACCAGAGCAGGCTGGCCCCGATTTTAAACCTGTACCAGAACCCCTGGCAAAGCCAGCGCCGAAGCCGCTACCTGAATCTAGCCCCAAGACGACGCCAAAGCCGCAAGCTTTTTCCTTGCCCGGCGTGCAACCAAAGCCCGAATTGAAGCCAGTCACTGAGCCCGAGCCCGAAGCGGAAACGGAGACTGCGCCGCGACCAAAAGAATTGTACGGCACCGCAACCCTGAGCTGGCAGGCGCCCTTAAGCCGGGAGAATGGCAACTCCTTGACGATGGGTGAGATAGGCAGTTATGAAGTTCGCTATGGCTTGTCTGCGGATTTAGAGAGCGTGAACACAAGCGTTCAGGTTGAGGACGGTCAGCGGATGTCTTACACCGTAGAGGGGCTGTTGCCGGGCACTTGGTATTTTGCGATACAGACGGTTGATATAGCTGGCCTGAAAAGCGAGTGGTCGGAAGTCGTGAGCAAAGTTATAAAATAGATGCCAGTTAGTTCGGTCATGGACAGGCACTCCTTCCTAGTGCATTCCTGTTCCCTCTAATGAAAACCCTGAGCGTGGTATCATAAAGTTTGCTGAATCAGGAGGATGCATGACAACGTATCACCACGATACCGGTTACAAGGAATTGTTTAGCCACCCGGAGTTTGTCCAGCAGTTGATCGAAGGATTTGCATCTTTCGAGATCGCGGATCTGATGGACTTCAGCACACTTAAGAATCACAGCGGCAACTACATCACACCGCTGTTTGAGGAAAAGTTCGAAGACGTGGTGTGGTCAGTGGAAGTGAACTGGGAGGACATCACCCAGCGGGTGTTTTTATACATCCTGCTGGAGTTCCAGTCCAAAGTAGACAGCACCATGCCATTGCGGCTGATGCATTACGTGGCCTGTTTTTATGATCACTTACTGAAAACCCGTGAAACAACGCCGCGCCAGGGCTTACCACCTATTTTTCCAATGGTTCTGTACAACGGCTCAAAACGCTGGTCGGCCCGTCAGGACATCTACAAGATGGTGCAAAGTAGGGGGCGGATTTGAAATCCGTCCCCGGTTTACTCTTCCCTCCTACTGAAAGAATACATATAGTTAGTTCATGGACCGGCACTCTCTACTTCTTCTTTCCTCTCTTTTCTCTTCCCTCCTGCTGCGCATAATTCGGCGTTGTGGCAAAGCCGGCCAAATGACAACCATATTCCAGGTCTGCAAGGTCTGTAGTGAAGTGGTTTGGAACCAGGCCCATTGTCAGCTTGGGTTACTTTCTTCAAACACTGGCAGGAGGAGCTCACCATGGCCAATGTGGCGCATGAACCGGTTAAGAAGGCGATGAGTCGCATCCGCGAACTTAGTGCCGATGAGGAGGCTTGCCGCTTGGCGTTTGTTCGCGAGAAGGCGCTGAGGGATGAAGTATCTTTTTTGAACGATGCCAGGCGTGAAGGCCGTGAAGAGGTGGCCCGTAACCTGATTGCGATGGGTCTGCTGACCGATGCCCAAATTGCGACGGCTTCTGGCTTGTCCGATAATGAGGTCAAGGTACTTCGTGAAGAGCAGAAACACTGATAACTCTGCCATAGTCAGACGACGTGTTGCGTGTTTTGCGGACAGGCACTCCCCCTTTCCGTTTCCGCTCTTTTCCCTTCCCCCCGACTGCGCGTAATTCGGCGTTATGGCAAAGCTGGTCTGATGACAACTATATTCCAGGTCTTCAAGGTCTGTAGTGGTTCGTCAGGGGAGGGGTGTTGGGTGCCTGTGGTAGACTTCAGGCATCGAGATAGGAGAACGCATGGCAACGAATCACCACGACACCGGTTACAAGGAATTGTTCAGTCACCCGGAATTTGTACAACAGTTAGTTGAGGGGTTTGCTCCCTCTGAAATTGCCGGCCTGATGGATTTCAATACGCTCAAGAATCACAGCGGCAATTACATCACCCCGCTGTTCGAGGAGAAGTTCGAAGACGTCGTGTGGTCTGTCGAGATCACTTGGGAGGGCGTGCCTCAGCAGGTGTATTTGTATATTCTGCTGGAGTTTCAATCCCGGGTTGATCGCGCCATGCCAATCCGGTTGATGCACTATGTGGCCTGTTTCTACGACCACCTGCTGAAGAACAAGGTGACAACACCAAAAGGTGGGTTGCCGCCAGTATTCCCTATCGTGCTTTACAATGGTTCGCAGCGCTGGACCGCAGAGCAGGATGTTTACGAGATGGTGCAGCCGGAACCTCCTGCTTTCTTGCGTGTCTATCAACCACACTTGCGGTATTACCTAGTAGACGAGGGGCGTTATACTGATGAGGAATTAGGCTTACGCCAAACACCGTTGAGTGGGGTTTTTGGTGTCGAGAACGCTGGCCACAGCTGGGAAGCTTTGCAGCAGGCAGTGGATCGGGTTGTGGCGATCATACAGTCGGACCCAAACAAGGATCGTACCGACAGAATCATTACCCGCTGGCTCAAACGCCATTTGCAGCGACTTGGAGCTGAAGTACACCTGGATCAGCTCAACAGTTTGGTGGAGGACAGAGATATGTTGGCAGAGAACTTAGAGAACTTAGAGAACTTGGTTAAGAAAGAACGGCTTGAAGGCATGCTGGCAGGGCGTCAAGAAGGGCGCCAAGAAGGTGAGCACATGAAGGCTGAACAAATCCATAAAATTCAGGGACAGGCATCCCCTCCTTTCTCGGCGTTCTTTACGTCAAACGCATGGCGGACAGGCACTCATATTGGTCAGAAACCCGTATTTCTTTTTGCATCGTGCCCTTGTAGTTGAAGAACTACACTGTGTTTATCCGCACATTCTTCGGGGCCATCAGCCTCTACGTGCTATCATATTTTTTTGTTGCTCATGGCAAGAAGAGGTTTGTATGTACGCAATCGAGTTTGAAGCTGACATTCAGAATGGCGTCGTTAAAATTCCCCCGGAGTACGCTCGTCTCAGAAATATCCATGCCCGAGTGGTTGTGATGGTCGGGGAGTCAAAGGCGAATGCCGAGGTAATGGCGTTTTCCCGGCATTCAGCGAACGCTATCGAGGAATGGCAAGACGAGGTCGAGGACGATGTATGGACCTGACCCCAGGGGAGGTGTTGCTGTGTGAGTTCTATTTTTCGGACTTCCAGACTAGCAAACGTCGGCCAGTGATTGTGTTTAAAGATAACCTGCCGTTTGATGACTTTGTTGGCATACCGGTTAGCAGTCAGACTTTGCGGCTGTATGATGATGAATTTATTCTGGAGCCATCCGATATGGCGCTGGGAGCTTTGCCAAAGCGTTCGAAGATCATGGTTCGTAAAACGTTTGTTATTTCGCGGCAGGTCATTGTAAAAAAGTATGGTCAGTTGTCGGATGCGCGGTTTCAGCGGCTGCACGAAGATTTTTGCCATTTTTTCGGGTGCTGCTCATAAACAGGCAGTCCATGACCAATCTCATCTACCAGTGCCCTCCACAGCAACCCGCAAAGCCCTCCTGTGCAATATTCATCATTAGTCGTGGAAATATTGTCGTAAATATTGTCGTGGACAGGCACTTACTCTCCGCCGGTCAGCCCACCAGGACATTTACGAGATGGTGCAAAGTAGGGGACGGATTTGAAATCCGTCCCCAGTTTAGATCTGCAGCAGCCAACCACACCTTCGCTATTAACTGGTAGACGAGGGGCGTTATACTGATGAGGAATTAGGCTTGCGCCAAACACCGTTGAGTGGCGTGTTCGGTGTTGAGAATGCGGGCCACAGTTGGGAAGCGTTGCAGCAAGCAGTCGATCGTGTGGTGGCGATCATACAGTCGGACCCAAATAAGGATCGTACTGACAGAATTATTACCCGCTGGCTCAAACGCCATTTGCAGCGACTCGGGGCTGAAGTACACCTGGATCAGCTCAACAGTTTGGTGGAGGACAGAGATATGTTGGCAGAGAACTTAGAGAATCTGGTTAAGAAAGAACGGCTTGAAGGCATGCTGGCAGGGCGCCAGGAAGGGCGCCAGGAAGGGCGTCAAGAAGGGCGCCAAGAAGGTGAGCACATGAAGGCTGAACAAATCGCCCATAACCTGATCCACCGCACCGAAATGGATGATCAGATGATTGCAGAGATTGCTGGTTTGACGGTTGATGAAGTTAGTCGGTTAAGGTCAGAGGTCAAGCACTGACCGAAATTCAATGTGAATTACAAACATGACAAGGGCAGCCTATTGGCTGCCCTTGTTGTATCTATGTAGAGGTAACCACGACGCATCAACGCATCATGACGCATGCTCGTTCTTTTTGATTTTCATGGACAGGCACTGGAGTGGCATCACTCAATGGGTGTTTCTTTACATCTTGCTTGAGTTTCAGTCCAAAATAGACAGCACCATGCCGCTGCGACTGATGCACTACGTGGCGTGCTTTTACGATCATTTGTTGAAAACCCGAGAAACAACGGTGCGCCAAGGCCTACCACCGATTTTTCCGATGGTGCTGTACAACGGCTCCCAACGCTGGTCCGCTTGTCAGGACATTTACGACATGGTGCAAAGTAGGGGGCGGATTTGAAATCCGTCCCCGGTTTAGATCTGTAGCGGCCAACCGCATCAGATTGCGGTAGCGACGGGGTTGTCGGTCGACGAGATCGACAAGCTGCGAATTGGAGACAAGCATTAATAGAAGAAAAGCAGGGGCAGCCGGGACACTAGGGCGTAGAACGCGCGCGGAACAAGGAGAACTGCCCGGATTTGCGGTTTTGATACCCCTCAATCGTGGACTTGCTAGTTTTCTGATTTTAGGCTTATATTATGCGCATGAAAGTGTGCGCATGGAGAATTTATGTCGATTGGCCAGGTGGTTTCTGGATCTCACAACAAGTCAGCGAGAAAACGGGCCGCTAATTTAAGCTTGAGTGCGGACGTTCTCGATGCGGCTAAGGTTCTGAATATTAATGTTTCACAGACATGTGATAGTCACTTGCGTGACGTTGTCAGGCGTGAACAGGAGCGTCGGTGGAGGCAAGAACACTCTGAGTACATTGCTGCCCATAACGCCACGATAGAGTTGGAAGGGTTACCTTTGGATGAGTGGCGATCTTTCTAATGGCTCGTTTTGACGTTTATCGCAACCCTGGTGCGCATGCCCGAACAACGCCTTACCTGCTTGATGTTCAGAGTGATTTGCTTGATGGGCTGGACAGTCGCATGGTGATCCCACTGCGCAGCCTAGCGTATTTCCCTGACGTCAAATTACCGGATACGCTATCGCCGGTGCTACGGGTTCAGGGTAAAGATTTCTTAATGGAGACGCCAAAGATGGGTGCTGTGCCGCGACGGGTGCTTAAGACTCCTGTTGCCGCCCTGACGGACGAACATGATCGCATTACAGCCGCATTGGATTTTTTATTTCAAGGCTACTGATCAATTGAGCTGGTCCTCTATTAAGTCGCGATGACGAACAACAAGGAGGTTGTTATGATCAATATTTCCCACCACGGCGCCGTCTCTGGCGTTACTGGCTCCTGCCACGAATTGAGTATTACCTCGCCTGGCCGGTTGCATCCCTCCGCCGGCATTCTGATTGACTGCGGCCTGTTCCAGGGCGCAGATGCCGCTGACAGGCTTGCACGGGGACAGATTTCTAAATCTGTCCCCGCTTTGGCTCATCAATCTGTCCCTGCTTCGGCGAGTATTGCCGCCCTCGCTATCGATTTCCCCATTGATCACATTCGTGCGCTGGTGGTTACCCATGTGCACATTGACCACGTAGGCCGGATTCCTTATTTGCTGGCGGCGGGGTTTGACGGGCCAATTATTTGTTCTGAGCCCTCAGCCATTATGTTGCCGGAGATTCTGGAAGACGCTCTGAAAATTGGTTTCACGCGAGATAGGGCGCTGATTGAGAGGGTGCTGGGATTAATTCGCCAGCGCCTGGTGCCGGTGCCTTATGGGCAGTGGCATTCGGTGTTTGCGGCGGATAATGAAACCGGTGGTTCGCTGGACATTCGTTTTCAGCCGGCAGGGCACATTCTGGGCTCGGCGTACGTGGAGTGTGATGTCACCGCGGTGGGGCAAGAGGGATCGCGTGGTGAAGAAGGCGGTCGGGGGCGTGGTAGCGAACAAGCTGGGCCGGTGAATGAGCGCATCGTGTTCAGTGGTGATTTAGGAGCTGCCCACCCGCCGTTGCTGACGGCACCGGTGTCACCAGAACGTGCTGATCGGCTGGTGATCGAAAGCACTTATGGCGATAAGGATCACGAAGACCGCACTACACGACGCTTGCGGTTAAAGCAGGTGTTGCAAAGCGCCCTCGCTGACGGTGGTACCGTGATTGTGCCGGCGTTCAGTATTGGCCGAACTCAGGATTTACTGTACGAAATTGAAAGTCTGATTCATGAGTTTAGCGCTGAGCCGGTGGCGCCGGGTGTGGAGTGGCAGAATCTGGAGATTGTGGTGGATTCGCCCTTGGCGGCAGAGTTCACCCGTATTTATCGCCAGTTAAAACCCATGTGGGACGCGGAAGCCCAGGACGTGCTGAGCCAGGGGCGACACCCGTTGGGTTTTGAACAGCTTACGCTGATTAACAGTCATGCGAGTCATCTTGAGGCGGTGGAGTACCTGGCCAGTTTCAAGCGCCCGGCGGTGGTGTTGGCGGGTTCTGGCATGTGCGCTGGTGGCCGGGTGGTGAACTACTTGAAAGCGATGCTGGGCGACGCCCGTAATGATGTGTTGTTTGTGGGCTATCAGGCCGCAGGTACACCAGGGCGGGATATTCTGAAGTACGGCAGCAAAGCCGGTGTGCGCGTGCCGGATCAGGCTGGCTGGGTGGAGCTTGATGATAAACGTTACCCCATTTGCGCACGTATTCATCAGGTAGGCGGTTATTCCGCCCACGCGGGGCAAAGTGACTTGCTGAATTTTGTGATGGGCATTCCCGACGCGCCCCGGGAAATTCGGCTGGTGCACGGTGATGAGGGTGCCAAGGCGGCGCTGAAGAGTGTGTTGGAAAATGCTTTGAAGACAACGCCGGGTTCACGGGTGGTGATTGCTGAGTGATGTTTCGGGCACACTGGAAGCCCGAAACCCGGGGACGGATTTCAAATCTGTCCCCTTTTCTCTCGCCAATAAACTGCTCTAAAAAATAAATTATCAACTTTTAGTCAGTAATGTGTTTTATTTCTCTCTTAAAGTCACTATATTGCTTTATCGGTTCTTATCGTTATATTAAAGCCAAAAAATTGACCTTAAAGGTGAGTTGTGGAAATTAAGCACAGCATTTTAGAAGCGCTGAATGATCAGATTAGCAGTCTGCAGGGACTGGCCGATAAAATTCAGGCTTCAGAGGCTCCTGATTTTCGACCTATTGGAGAGCTGTCGACACTGCTTGTTGCACGTCGCGAATCACTCAATATGTCACCGGCAGAGGTGGCTGAGCTGTGCGGGCTATCGCCAACCACTTATCGATCCATCGAACGTGGTTCGGGTAACCCAAGAATCAATACTCTTCGGGCAGTGTGTGATGTTCTCAATGTGAAGTTATGGGTTGATCTTCCATGAAAGCGCGTGTGCGAATGAAGGGGGCGTTGGCCGGCATTCTTGAGCGCCAGGGTACCACCGTGCGTTTTCAATACGATAAGGCTTACTTGCAAATGCGTATGCCTCCGTTAAGCCTGAGCTTGCCTTTGCGGGAAGAGCCTTATGAGTATGAAGGCCTGTTGCCCTATTTTAGCGGGCTGGTCAGTGAAGGATGGCTTAAGCGGATACAAGCCAAAGAACAAAGAATTGACCCAAACGATGAGTTTTCGTTGCTGGTTCACAACGGAGAAGACCTGCCGGGAGCGGTAACCCTTGAACTGTTTGATATGTCTTAAAGAAATTACACAGAAACGTTCATCTAGCTACCACAGCAAGTGCCTGAAAGAGCTGTTTGGTGCCGACAAAATTGATGTCACTCTTGCTGAGAGCCGAAAAGATCTGGTTACAGATATGCCCAGGCAAACCCATGGGTTCTCCATCAGCGGCGTGCAAATGAAATGTCAGTTGGCCGTTAAAGGCGGAAAGCTGCAGCTGGTCGACAGCGGTGGCCAATTCATCATGAAGCCATCGCCAGAAGAGTACCCAAACGTTGCCGAAAATGAACATGCAACATTGAAGCTCATGGATCGGGTGGGGTTTGAGGTGCCACCTTGCGGCCTTCTCAAACTGAATGATGGCCATTTAGTGTTCGTTATCCGGCGCTACGACAGAAACTTCGAAGACGGCACGAAATACCACCAGGAAGACGCCATGCAGGCGCTGGGCATTTCGAATGCCGATTCAGGACAGAAATATACGGCCGCAAGCTACGAAGAAGTTCTTAATCTGGCGAAGAAGCATGGAGGCGATGCGGTGGCTGCCGCCCTGTTCGATCGCCTGGCATTCAGTTATCTGGTAGGGAATGACGATCATCATTTGAAGAATATCAGTTTTCTTCATGAGCCCGCGTTCAGGCTGGCGCCGTGCTATGACGTTCTCGCATCGTCGCTTTACAGCTCTGCAACCGATAGTCCGATGGCACTGGCTATGCTTAAAGACGGCAAGCAGCCCAAATACCACGAGGAAATGGCCAACGGCTATTACTCTGGCTCAGATTTCATCGAGATGGGCGCCAGAGCGGGCCTTCGCTCAAAGGCTTTGGCAGGGCGATTGAGTCGCCTGATTAAAAACGTAAATCAACATGCCCCCGAGTTTATTCAGAGTTCATTCATGCCCGAGGACGTAAAAGGCAAGTACAAGAAACTGCTTGAGCAGCGAATCAAGTTTATGTGTTCGGCGTCAACTATCCTGTCCGGTCGTATTGCCTCAGTAAAAAATCAAACTCATCGCCAGATTGTCTCACCAGGATTATTGTGCGTTTAGCCGCTCATTAGCTGCGTCATTTTAGTCTGATAGCTCTGGTCGCGTAATCTCCATTCGTTAATTCGTCGCTGAAGGGTTCTGACTTGGCTATTCGTGTATTGGCCAGGGTGCTTTTCTGAGAGCCATTCAATGATTTCGCGAGCGTAGCTTTCAGGCTGAAGCTCTAGCTTGAGCTGGATTTCATTCCAGACTTTCTCAAACGGGTCTTTTCTGGTGCGGTAATTTCTTGGCAAACTCCGCTTATCTTTTGGCTTCTTATACCGGAAATGATCACAGACATTGGGCGCAGACGAGAATTGGTCAAGAGCGACCGGTTCTACCAAGCTAATGTCATCGATTTCCACCAGCCCATTCTGGCTCCAGGCAAAATTCCACAAGCTGGCTTGTAGCCGTGTCAGCTCGGCCATTAGGTAAACCGGGTCAAGCGTTAAGTACTCGGCTTTTAATCGCTCTTTGATCGCCTCAGAGACGTCTGAGCTGCGAACAATTCGTTGGTAGGGGGTTAGTGCCTCATCGTACTGTTTCGACACTTTGCCGCCTTGACGAGTCTTTTTTCTCAACTTAAGCGATGGTTGAAAGAAATTGACGTATTTTCGCAACACGCAATAAAAACTTGCCAAAGCCTCCCAGGCTTTCGTGCCTTGGAAACGGTCATAACCGACGAGCCGACGAACAACTGACCCATTCTTTTCTTCTACGTAGGCCTGGTCGTTCTTTTTGTAGGCACGAGCACGCGTAAAAGTGATTCTGTGAGCTTCACAGAAGTCGAGCATTTCAAAGTTGATGAATTCGCTACCACTATCAGTATCGAGGCCTTTTAGCTCGAAAGGCATCAGTTTGATAGCGACGCTTATACCGTTAATCACATCGGCCGCACTCTTTTTCAATAAAGGCATGCACTCAAGCCAGCCTGTCGATACATCAATCATGACCAGAGTGTTCAAAAATGCGCCGTTAGGATCTCCTCCACAATGGGCAACCAGGTCTATTTCGAAAAACCCTGGGGTGACGTCGTCCCAGTCAGCAAATGTGCGAACCTGAATCTGATTCTTCAGCAATGAGCCCGGCTTCGTGCGGCTGATGCCGCCTTTAATCTGACGCCGCTCGGGTTGAAGAAGCCGATCCACTGTTGCGGCACTGATTTTTTCCAACTTGTGTCTAATATCTGCGTTGATGCGAAGGTGGCCGTGGCGTTCCATGGCAGCGACAAGGTCCGGTAGAAAGGGCACAAGTCGCTTCGAGCAAACCTGATTAGCCGTGTACCAGATGTAGAGTAAAACCTGTCGAAACTGCTCATCATAGACTTGCGCACCGGGCCTTATCTTCGACTTAACTGAGTCCGTGACCCTGGATTTTTGATGAAGTAACGAGATTGCGTATTTTCTATCGTATCCGGTCACAGCAATAAAACCGTCCAGAACGCGACCCTTTTCCGTCCATGACGACTTCAGATAACGCTGGCGAATGCTGACCAACATTTCTCGTCGCGCTGAGAGACTCATTATCTGTTCCATTACTCACCCCAAAATTACAGACGCTAGTTTGATTTTAGGTGAGTCAACGGCATTCAGTTAGTTAGTTTATTAATGAGTCAATGCG
>Ga0306864_1000202_pt1 | contig 28915 bp, 26 predicted proteins | sample AntRauTorckE5430_FD_190448 | JGI IMG/M metagenome (GOLD analysis project Ga0306864, IMG submission 190448) | Saline lake microbial communities from Rauer Islands, Antarctica - Metagenome Torckler E5 #430 (v2) (version 2) | ecosystem: Environmental > Aquatic > Non-marine Saline and Alkaline >...
TTCAAAATACAAAGCGGCAGGAAGGTCAACTGTAGCTTTGAATCCATATGATGTGATAAGGTCAAAGATTTCTTCTGGATTTCCCATATATAGTTCCTGTCTGTCTTTTGCTGGTTTGAATATTGTTTCGACCCACATATCTAATATCTCAGCATTCTCGTACAAGTGTTGTGTGTGCAGAGTTGGATATCCCAACTTATCAAGGGCTACTTTCAATGAATACTGAACGATATAGAAAAACGCCAGCATTAGCGAGTAATAGAAATGGTTGGTGTGAGTAGAATAGGAGCCATAATACTCACAGTTCCTGTCCTTCCGAAGCCAACTCCAATAACTTGAAGTTCATCAGATGCGGAGAGAAGTCTCTTTTGTGCAGAATTATCGCCTTTCCTTCGAAATAGAGATTTCAACTTCCCAATCTCGTGTTTTAATAACCAAGAAGTATGTCCCAAGCCAGTTTTGACACCAAGGCAGCACTCTTGAAGGTTTGTCTTGTGAACTAATCCAGTTTGCATGACAGTATCAAAGGATATCGGAGCGCTATAGTTTTTGAATCCTGTAAGCACCATGCCACTTCCTCTGTACTGCCAATATCTCCTACTACTGTTGTTGTATTACTGTTTACTACTACTGTTGGTACCGTGTACCGTGTACAGCTGTGTATGGTACCGTTCCCCGTTCCACCACCGGTATTAAGGATTAACAGGAGTGCGTACCATACCATTCCCAACACAAAACAAGGCGCCATTTTTAATCCTCAGAATCCAACGTAGAAGCTCGTAGAAGTAAGAACGCCAAAAATACCCGCGCCCGCCCGCGCCAAAAACTTATAGCGCAAAATTTTTGATCTTGTAAAGGATTTTTGGAGACAACTACTTCTCTTATGTCGAATGTTGATTACTACAATGCTCTCACAAGTCTAAGGTAGAACAGTAAGCTTCTGTGTAACAGCGTTACCGCCCCAACAGCTAAGAGGCAATACAATGAAATCTCTTGCTGCAATGAATTTGAATTTGGAACAGTCTTCGTCCACAGCCAAGAGAAATCTCGTACTCTTCAACAAGGATCTCTTCGCGTATGGCGGTGATACAGGAACCATTTCTCACCTGCATCTCAATTCAGATGGGTCCATTCCAACCGATGCCTCGCCTAAAGTCGTTCACCAATTCGACTACGCTGTTCGAGCGCTTGCATTTTCTTCTGAAGGGCAAAGAGTTGCTGTCGGTTTCGAAGACGGAACCATAGATATATATGAATTCACTAAAGAGGAAGCTAGCCAACCCAATCATCCCTTTCAGAACCAGGCATCCTCTACCTCCTCCTCCAATGATTCATCAAACGATGCCGATGATCTCTTTACTCAAAATGATGATGAGAACCTATTGCAGTTTGGATCGACGAGTTCAACGCTTTCTCCATCCTTTCGACTCCCACATCGCTTCGAGTCATCCATCCGTTCTCTACAATTCTGCCCTTCTCCTGAGACTGACAGGTATTATCTGGCTATTGGAACTGAGTCCTCACCAGGATTTGCGGTTGCAGATGTTACTACCTTGTCAGCCTTTGAAAAATTCCTTGATGAAGAGGCTACTTCCGTCTACAAGCAAAATGGGGTACGAAATGTTGCATATTCCCCCGATGGAAATCATATTGTCACACTTGGATGTGATGGATTCCTATGTCTTTGGAACGTCAATGTGAAGGGGGATAGAGAACTTGATTGGGAACTGGGTTCCAAGGACAAGTGCAAAGTTATTCAAAAACATGATACTGGAGATTTTGCAGATGCGTTGGACAAATCCATGGCTCCCGTGTGGTGTCCTAATGGTGATATCATTGCCATTCCAGGTGAGACTGATCTGCAATTAAGGAGGAATGCAAATGGTGATGATGTTGAGAATTGGTTTGCCCAAGAACGGTTGGTTCTCAAGTCCATGGATAAGACACAAAACAAAAATGAACAGATCGTGGCGATTGCGTTTGATCCACTTGAAAAAGGATACGTAATTACCAGTAGTGAAAATGGAAGCGTTGGTCTGTGGAGGCTGAGACAAAATATGGAGGTAAGTTGTGTTCCGTTTGAGGAAATAGTCCCGGATTGTGTATTCGTTTTATGAGGATTTTCTCACCTCGTATTCACCATTTACTTCACCTTCAACTAGGACAATGAAGAACCAGAAGGAAGATTTTTGGGTGTTATTACCACCACCAATTCGCTCTGTACTCATATTTTGTGGCAAAAGGGTGAGCAGGAATGCTTATTGCTCGCGCTTGAAAATGGATCTATGCAATCAATTGCTGGAAGAGAATGTATTCTTCCCACAGCTTTGCTAAATACTAAAGCAGCCTCTGTCTCCCTGGATAATAATGACGCGGAGGGGGACTTGGAGGAGACTCAAGAGGCTGAATTTGATACTCAGCCTCCCATGGATGTTACCATTACAGAGAAGAATAGATTGAAGACGACGGCATTCAATAATGATGAGCAGGATTCAGATGATGATTTGATTTTTGACCAGTCTCAGAGCAAGGCTGTAGCAAAAAATCAGTTTGTTGCCGATGAAGCAGATGAAGATGATACTCGTGGTGCCGATAATACAAACGATAATACAAACAATGACCTTGATGTTTTTGGCGATGCCATGGAGTCTGCTCAAAATGAACAGAATCAAAATGATGACATAGCTACTGGAGATGTACAAAATAATCCAGAACAATTTGACAACAATATGGATGACGATGATTATGACGATTTCGATGTGAATGTCAGCGATGCAAGGAACAAGGTGGCCGCTCTTCCAGAACCTCAAGCACCGTTTGCTCCTTCTTCCACGCCGATTGCAAAGCGACGCATTCTTTGCTGGAATAAACATGGTTCCATAACCTCTCGTGAGCGTCAAGAAATTGATGGGACCTACAGAACAATTGACTTCTCATTTACAGATTCAGCCACCAATCGTCCTATTTCATTCAGGGATCCCTACAACTTTATCATTGGTACCTTTGGAGAAGAAGGTGGACTCTTTGCGTCTGATTTAACAGAAGACGATGATGATGATGATGTCCTTGACGATTATTTGTTGAATGGAATGAGTGACGCAACTAGAGCCGTTGTGAAAAAGAGTGGTCGCAAGAAGAATGGATTAAGGAGTGACCGTGCTACTGGTTCAAATATTTATTTTCATCGGTTCGATACTTTTGGTGCCATGAGCGATAAGGACTGGCATTTGGCACTTCCTGAGGGGGAGCGTGCATTAGGTTGCGCGACTGGTTCTGGGTGGAATGCCGTAGTTACTAATCGCCGTTTCCTGCGATTGTTTAGTACCGCAGGCAATCAAGGTCCTGTTATTTGGCTGAAGGGTGACCCTGTAACTCTTGTAGGAGGTGGGCGTTTTTGTGCAGCCATTTTTCACGAGGGAAACCCGCTCATGGATGGAACTCAAAAATTGGGATATGCTCTATATGATGGTTTCACCGGCAGGCTCGTAGTGGAAGGATCAGTATCTGCCATGAGTCCTGGATCATCATTAGCTTGGGCTGGATTCAGCAGTGAATTTACTCTGTGTGTCATGGATGAGGAAGGCATGTTATCCATGTTGGTTGCAACGAAGATGGATGGAGCTATAGGTACAACTTATAGATGGGCTCCTGTACTCGATACTTTGGGATTAAAAAAGTCTAGAGAAGACGAATTCTGGCCCGTCTCCATTCAAGGAGGGAAAATGATTTGCGTCCCTTTGAAAGGAATTAAATACCCTGATCCATCTAGACGCCCAGTGACAGCCTCGTTTTCTTTGCGAGTCCCACTTGCTAAGGCGAGTGGTAAAAAAAGGTAAGAAATCAAGATGTGAAAATTGCTACATACAAATCATCTGCTCACGACTCCGCTTGCAGTATTTTGGATGAGGTTTACGTTCGTGCGAATCTTGCACTGGAAAATAAAAAGTTTGTCCACGACATTGAGATTTCTGCGAACCCTGGATTGGAAGATGACTTGGAAGATGAATACGATAGAGCTTGTAGAATGGTCGACAAAGCGACTCTTACGTTTTTCTTCAAATTGATGGAAGATGAAAAGTTAGAGAATGCTTATGATCTTGCACAGAGACTTCATTTAGAGAAAAGTTTGGAAATTGCTAGTACAGCAGCAGACAGGGTCGGGCAAGCTAGACTCAGCGATCGTATTCGTGACTTGAGAGAAACTCGCTTCCCTTTTGTAGAAGATCCTGAAGAGGAAGAGGAAGAGCAATTGTACGACGATCAGCCGGAATTTGACGATCAGCCGACAATGAGCACTTCGCTGTATAGAGGAGTTTCTCCTGAAGCCACTCCAAAGTCTAAACGCAAAGAACAGGATGAAATCTCTTCGGAAACTGATGCAGACAGTCTCGACGAGCCACAAATTGAGCCTGCAAAGGTCCGTAGACGTTTAAATCCCTTCGCAAAAAATCATAAAGAATCGCCTCCAAAAGAAATGATGGAGTCTCCACGCCCAAAAAAGCCAACCCTTTCAAGGTTGTCAACTTTCACTGCTGAGTCGAGACAGAAGAGCAAGCTTGCCAAACATTTTCTATAATAATTAACGAGATATGATGTACGTGTAGTTCCATTAAAGCTCCTGACTGAAAGAGCACATATTTTTAGAGCTTCCAAATATTGTACTGCTGCATGATGGTCTAAAAGAGCCTTCTTTCTTCCAGCCAATCGCATTTACAGAAAATTATTTTGTGTTAAAGACTGGAGAGGGTCATCTCAAGGTCTGTGAGTGACCTGTCCTGCTCGCTGTTTGCCGAATTCATCACTTTTGACAAAAGTAAACGGCTCCAGTCATTAACAAAAATACAACAATCATGGATTATGCTACCGAATCATCCACCAACAACACCGACTCACAAGAAAGCATGTTCTTCGATGCAGATCTGTTGACCATATTTGACGAATGTGGTTGTGAAGATCCTTTGCTCACTTTAGATCCGTTCGAATCTTCTAATTTTGTTGGATTGCCAGCCCTTACTTCCGTAATCCCTGAAGATGAAGTCTATGAAGAAGAAGTAACCCATTTTCCCAAGAGCCGCAAGAGTGAAAGGATTGAATCAGATTACATAGTTGACCAATCACTCTCAACAATTACAAATGAGAAAGTCCCCACCAAAACATCGAGAAAGAAGATGGTTCCAACTGCTTCTACTAGTATCCTTTCTCTTCTCACTCCAAAACAACTCGAGCAGCAACTTGAACAAACCAAAAATCGCCTTGTGGAGTCCATGGAACGCAGTCTTACAAGCCGAAAGCGACTTAATGATCAAGTCAACTTCGACCAACATTGTGGCCTGCCCAGTAAACAAGTATTTTACAGTCAACTCTCCAATTTTGGTCGTAGCTCAATTCTCTCCTTCGTTAGTAAGGAAAGATATCACAAAATGGATCTTCTTGCAGAAAAATAATCAAGGCTGCCTACTTAGCTCGCTGTCCATCATACATTTATTAACGCAAAATATATAATTTTTACCAAAAATTGGAAACCCAATTTAAAGTCACCATCAAAACTCGAAAAGGAACAAACGCGACAAAACAGATAATTTATAAGCTGAAAGTTTCTTTAATCATCTGAATATATCTATCTTCTGATAGCGTAGTGGTGCAGTTCCTAATCTATACACATTCCGGATAGGTACATTCTAGAGCCTAATCACAGCTTTTGGCGCGCCCTAGCTTCGCCGTGCTATGGGCAATACTGTTATTGTTTCGTACATTCCAGAGGAGCACATATGGATTTTTTGTAGAAGGCATTCTATGGTTCTGGTTTGTATAAAGTGATTTTGTTCGGCGTTGTACAAAGCCAAAAATAAGACCTTCAAGAACACCATATGGGTGACGAAAGTGGGGAGAGAGGTAGAGGTCTATATTTAGTTCCTTCTCGCAGATCTTCGATTCAATGCATTGGTCAGTAAGTGAGATATTCAAATCCAGAAAGATTACAATTTTCGCTGTCACAAAATAATTATGACCTTAAGCTATAACCTATCGGTACGTGTGCCAGTAGCTAAGATTGCACTTACTACCATTCTAAACAATTATAAAATGTATGTTTCCTGTCCGAATAAATCGTCTTTGTATTATTAGTTATTAGTAGCAATTAGCAATACAAAATTACTCGGAAACATCGCTGAAAAGTATGAGTGAGGTGCAACAACAGAAGAAATCAGATCCAATCAAAATCTTTCCTTTGTTCAGGACAGGAAGGATGACCTACTCCAGTAGACTGCATAGAAATACTCCTGCAGAAGCATTGGTTACGATGGCTGATGCGTTTTGAGTGCATAGAGAGAGATGCTTAAGAAGATAGTGACAATTGTATGATCATGCTCGTTTTGAAAGAAGACGTTTAGGAAAAGTTAAAATGTCAGTGCTTGAGTTTGCAACAAATTGAAATTCTCTTCATGGCAATTTCAATTTGAATTTGTGAGGAAAGTTTAGTCAAGACACAGCACATTTGTAAAAGGCCTTATCGTCAATTTGATTCCTACTTTGAACTTTGAACGAACGAAAAAACGAACCGAATCAATCCATCATCATCAATCATCACCCTCTTCCCTTTTAAACAGATTTAAACACATAAAAACGCACTTGGTTGTCGAGAACACGCAGTCTTTTCTGTCTTCATTCTACCTCCTCTACAGAAGTGGAAAATGAATATTAAAGTAGAGGAAGATGTGGTATTAGTGCCAAGCCCAGTTCTCAGTCGAAACGAGCCAGTTGCAGATCACGGTCAATGTGGACAGAAACGAAAGCAACAAGTAACCTTCACCGACGATCTTTCTCCTTTCCAAGAGGCTATTACTAAGCATAATGCTGCAGATTCTTCCCTCATGCCTCCCCCAGCCCCACCGTCGTCTCGAAGTGTTCTTAATGATAGGACCTCTCAAACGAATGTGTCTTTCACACTTGATTACAACCCTGCGCCAAGTCTAGAACCAAGCAAGCAACATTCATCAATTTCTTCTGTTACGAGCACGAGGATAAGAACTTCTGCCATCACCCTCTTTGATACAAACCATGGAAGACAGCGCCGTCAAGAAAGAGCTATTCCTCGCCGCGGTATACAGGCTGCTATCAAGTATGGTAAGCAGTGTCCGTGTCCAGGCGATAGCAATAAATTGATCTATGAATATCAGGGCCAGAAGCATGTCGTGACGAAGGAAGAACGTTTGCTGATCACGTCAATGGTAACGACCGTAAGCCTGACTCCAAAACTGTTAAGTAAGGAAGATTACAGGAAATTCGACCGGAGCTATGGATTGATCCGACATGGGCAGAAAAATGAGTGGAATAGTCACAGTGTTCTTATTGTCGACAGGTCAGGAAGCATGAGGAATTCAGATGTGAACGGTAGCAGGACGAGATTGGGGGCCGTTTGGCTAAGTATTGCGGAGGATTTTATCGAGTATCGTTTGGAAGCTGGAATGGCTACTCATATGGTGCGTCTTTAACTGTTCATTTGTGCATGTGTCATTCTGATGTCGTGTACTCATATTCATCATTTGTCTAATCTTCTTCGAAGGATGTCGTTACCATTATCCTCATGGGTGAAGATGCCGAGGTGATTATTGACAGGTGGCCCACTGATAATTATCTATACAACCGTATTGTTAGGTTCTTTCATGATTCGGAAGAAGCGGATGTTCTCTACCGGAAAGGGCAACATATACACACCTCAATTATCTGTCCCAAAGGACATGGATGTTACGGACCTTCTCTTAAGAGAGCGCAAGAAATACTCACCAAATATGACGACGCATCGTCCCCAATGCAGCTGCTACTTTTATCAGATGGAAGACCAAGCGATGAAGGGATCAAGGTTGAGGACCTTCTCAAGTCTACCATTATAGAGATGGCCTCAAAGTACGGGAGACGTTTCGATTTCGCCGCCATTGGAATGGGCAACATGAAAGATTATAACTGCTTAAAGTCCATGGTTGCATCCTGCAAAGACTTTGGCGGACGCTCTTCGTTGCAGGTTCCAGGAATGTCGTGTGCGGATATTGGTGATGCCTTCACAAGTGCCGCAACGTCAATGATGGTATATCAGACCGAACTTGCTGCTGATGGTGGTTGTAACGGGCGTCCTCGAAAGAAACGTATCAGATCTTGCGTGAGAGAGAGTAGTCGCCTACTGCCTCTATTGACTGAAATTGTCGATGACTCTTTTAAGATTTATATGAACGATAAAGTTGAGCGTTGTCGGTAAGTTTTAAGAAAGAGGTGATTGCCCAGTTCTCTTGTTACTACACCACAACTCTTATTCTTCTTCCAACTCCTTAATTATTATGGTTTGTATAGGTACCAAGATACGCCAGTAGATAATATTGAAACTACTTTCGGCGATAACCAAAATCCCAAGGGAAAAAGTAGAAAAACATTTATGCCCGCCAGTCTTCAGCATCCAGAAGCCAAGGGCGTTGCATTAAAGTATAAGGCATTTGGAGAAGGACAGGAACGCTTTGCCCATCAGTTCTTTGAGATCGCTGAAGATGGGCAGACGGTTGTTGGGAAATCTTTGGTCGCAAAAGAAAGTCGATTTGTGGATGACATTGAGCATCATGGAGGTGAACTCGACTGGCTTGCTCGCGACAGGTTTGTTGAAAGATTCTGCAAGATTCAACACCACTGTGTCATTGTGGCTAAAGCGTTCAATGAGAAGATAGACTCTATCATGACATTGGATGACAGCACTCCCCGTGTCTCTTTTATTGATTGTCATGTGTATTACCTCACTGATGATAAACGTGGTCAGTTTTCTGTCATCGTCGAGGTAAGTTCTTAATACTCAGGAAACAGCACATGACTTGCAGACTCTTTTTGTTCACAACTTTGATCAATGAACTATGAACTCCAGCTTGCTCTTTCGTATTTGCTAACAGTTTCTTACCTTTCTTCTTTCTTGTCCTTACTTGGTCTCACGCTAGCCAAAATTGGACGGTTCTTTCATGAAGTGGAACAATAATTCTGGATGGCGACAGCAGTCTACTGCAGATACTGGCGGTCGCGCTATCCTAATGCTCAAAGAGGAAGATAACGAGTCGGATGATAGCATCATCGATATGACCGAGAGCGCTGCCAATGAAATCATTTCTGTCACAAAGAACGAAGTTGCCCAGGCATTCTCACATTTCTCACACTTTTGGACAAGGAAGAAATCTCTCATTTGCGATTTGCAAGGGGTTTACAACGAGTTTGAGAATGTATTCAAGTTTACAGACCCTGTTGTCCACTATCATAATGCAAGGAAAGATAGCAGGCAAGGCAAATTTGGTAAAACCGATCTAGGGCAAAGAGGGATTGATGCTTTCTTCAAAACCCACCAGTGCAACAAATTATGTGACCTCGTCACGAAGGGCTTTATGGTTGCTTCGAGAAGCTAAAATATTTGAGAGCGCTCCTTCTTGCATTTATGTGACCTCGTTACGAAGGGCTTCATGGCTGCTTCGAGAAGCTAAAATATTTGAGAGCGCTCCTTCTTGCATTTCAATGGAAATCGTCTAGGATTGGATCCGTGGATTGTTCTTTGTGAGAATCAAGTTGAGCAGATGCAGAAAGAGATACAAATGCCCTCTCTTTCGTGCTTAGTGAGTGCATTTTAATTTGAATTCGAGCAGCTTGAAGCTGTTCGAACATATTAATATCATTAAAATGAAACGACGTTGATCGCTAAACTAATACAATTGCAAAGCTACTTATTTTATTATGCGTATGAACTAATCTCGTTTGTGTTCAAAATTTCTTCGTGGATCGCCAGTGACTGTAAAGAGATTTGTATTTCTGCCATAGTTGCCGATGAGAAAGTTTGGTTCTATCATCAGACACGTTCATCTCAGCATCGAGTCTGGTCGACTTCGTACTGGAATGACCTGTAGGAGTTGCACTCTTGGCGCTTTGATACCCTCTCTTTCTTTTGTTGCTCGAGAGACTCATTGGTTTAATTTATATAGTACTTTGAAATTGCTTTCTGCATGACGTTGTGAGAGGGCTGGTAAATAGCATCACTAAACAGTTTCAAATTTCAAAACGGAATAATAAGAGAAGATTTCATGCTGTCATTATCACTAGATCACGTTACCCCATCGACAAAGGACAAGTCGACTCTTTTGAAAAGCAATATTCCCCTCCACAAAAATTCACAATGAAACTTCTCATTTCAATACTTCTGGTTCTCGGTCGATTGCATTCGGTATTGGCTATGCAAGTGAGTAGAACATGGACCACAAAGCATTGGTGTGACTCTGTTGTGAATCCACGCTGGCCATTTGCCTATTCAAAATACAAAGAGCAAAAAGAAGAATTCAAGGGAAGAGTAATTTCAAACAAACAAGATATGAGGCATAAATGCCAAGCGAGGGGGGTGCAGTCAAAATGTCATATTTGCGAAGACATTGAGTGTGGCTTACTTGGGAACGCGTCAAGTCAGCTGATCTGCCACTTTCAGCTGCAGGGGGTCTCTACTGAATTAATGAGCAAGAATATTCCGACTATTACTGATGCACCGTGGGCAGTTGGTGGGTTGCACCGTTATGATTATGGAGGTCAGAGCACAAGTCATATATGTCTGCACATGGCGGGAGGAGACTGTCAATCGAGTCATGGTACAAATTATTTAAAGTGCCCACAACGATGCTGGGGCTATTCTTCAAATTCAACTAATAGTGATAATGAATCAGGTGCTGCAACCAGAGTGCATGGGGAGCCAACAGGGGTGTGGCCAAATGTTGTAAACGATTCCCTCAACGGAGTGCAAATGGCGCCGTGGTTGCTCCCAGTTCCTACTCAAACCTGGTCCTATCCAAAATATTCTGCAGAATTATCACTTCGGAATCCCAGAAGCTCTCATGGCTCCTCTTCTCCGCAAGGTTTTACGTTCACATTGGCTGGAGATGCAAAGAGTGGAGAAGCAGGCTTCGAGGACGGAGACGAATACACTGCACGGTGAGTAGAATTATATATTTAGTTATAATATCTCTTATATCGTTCCTAATTTCGTACTTTTGTGCTTCTCGACAGATTTCGGCACCCAGAGGGGGTGGCAGTAGATCATATGGGATATGTCTTTGTAGCCGACACTGGCAATCATGCAATAAGAATGATTTCTCCATTTGGTTTTGTAACGACAATTGCAGGAAATGGGAAAGCAGGATACCAAAACGGAAACACTTCTACTGCTCAGTTTACCTACCCCGCCGGACTTTGTGTGTGGAGAGATTGGTCGTGGTGGCCGTATCCAAACCCGATTGATAATGATTCTTTGATGTATTATAACGGCAATGGTACACTTGTCTTATTTGTTGCTGATACTGGCAATCATCAAATACGAAAAGTGACTCTGGTAGTCCGTGACGATAATATCACTCTGAGTAGGAACATTACTAGCTTGAAGGTAGAATGCTTCAGTGGCCGTTGTCACACTGATCTGAACCAAGAAATGGAACCAAGACCTGGGTACTCGGATGGATCGAGGGGTGAAGCGAGATTTGATTCTCCAAGAGGGATAACAGTCAGCCATACTGGAGATGTCTATGTAGCAGACACCAATAATCATCTCATTCGTAAGATTGATAGATTTGGCAAGTCTTTGACGATTGCTGGATCAACGAAGATTGCAGAACAAACTTCGTTTGGCAAAGAGTTAGAGGGCTGTCCAAGCCCGTGCCTCACCGGGACACAAGGGCAGAAAGATGGATTCGCCTTAGATGCCAAGTTCTCATTCCCAAACGATGTAGTAATATCTATGAACCAATCAGCCTTGTTCGTCACTGATAGGCATCACATAAGGGGCGTCGATCTTCGAACCCAAACGGTTGCCACTTTGGCTGGAACTGACCATGAAAGTGATCGAGATGGCTTTGGTGCTGAAGCATCATTCAATCAACCAGAAGGTATTGCAGTGACTGCTGATGGCAGCATTTTTATTTCGGATTCAGCTTCCTGTAGGATACGGAGGGCATTCTATAATACTCACTCTCTGCTTCAATCAACTTGTTTCGATACTCTCAGTACATTGTTTCGCCCTTCTGGCTGTTCTTCTTACAATACACCAACGGATACACTTGGGATGAAGGTCACTTCGCGATCTCATAATATCTACTATAACTACAACCATCGACAACAAGCAAGTAATGTCTTTGGCGAAGATTATATAGGGCGGGGAATGAAGGACTGCGTTGGATCTCCTCCACGAAGAGTTGTATACTACAACGAGACTTCTACAGAAGCCTTGGTCAGTGAGAGATTGGTCATCAATGCCAATGTCATAGATATTAGAGAAGATCCTAACGAAGGCACTGTGATGACAGTAAATTGCCCTCCTGGCTGTAACCTTACAATTCCTCAAGATAATATTGTTGTGATTGCAACCAAAGAGGGCTCCGTGAGCATGTACACAGAAGACACTCCTATTTGCATCGCCGCATTTCATTCTAGTCACGTAGATAAATATAGCGGTGGGTTGGTGGATGTTATCATTACGACCCTCGAGCCTGAATACCAAAATTTGAATTCATCCACAACTCAAGCAAAAAAAGTTCTGGAGTCTGGTCAGTTCTATAAGCTCGTATCATCATCTTTTGAGCTATCTATACACACAATTTCTGGAGCACCATCGACATTAACTGAATCGTCGTGTGGATTTAAGGATGCCATTCCTTCTCAACGAGCAAAGGTGAGATAACAAACAAAATCAAATGAAAGTCGCAAAATCCGTGCGCTCACTTTTCCCCTCATATAAAGTTTCGTGCTCCGTCTGCTATAGCTACATTTGCAAACAATACTTTGAATCACGAAGACCTTTTCCTTTTCGTAGCCGATACAAATAATAATGTTATACGAGCTTTGACCGCAGCATGTTCGTTTCCTTGCGAAAATAAAGGTTTCTGCGTCGGTCTTGATAAATGCGAATGCATGGAAGGATGGACGGGAATAGATTGCACCATACCAATATGCTCAAATACATGTGAAGATCGGCTAGTGTGTGTCGCTCCTGATCAATGTGCCTGTATCCCAGGATACAAAGGTGCCATCTGTAATGTTGCCACATGTGTACAGACCTGTCAGCATGGAGGAATATGTTCAGGTCCAGACACTTGTACTTGCCCGCAGGGATGGTTCGACACAAATTGTACCACTCCGGTGTGCGAGCATACTTGTGGCAATGGGGGAAATTGTACATCACCAAATTATTGCACCTGCCCATTGGAATGGATGGGACGTGATTGCAGGATTCCTGTTTGTCAACAAGAGTGTCATAATGGAGGCATGTGCATTGCTTCCAACACCTGCCAATGTCCTCCAGATTGGAGTGGTTTCGATTGTTCTCAACCCGTCTGTCATCAGGGTTACTTCAAAGCATTCTCTGAGAGTTCTAGCTGGCTAGAGTATAAGCCTTGCAACATGTCTGCATGGTGCTCTGAAACTGAAGCATTTGAATGCCAGCAAGCTGAAATGGTGTACACAAGTACGGCTGCTCTCAATCGAAATTCTTGGAGGTGAGTTTCTATCTGCCGAAACTATGAGTATTCTCAGCATGTATTCACATCGGCCCCATTTATTATAAACTTATTAATCAGACACAAAACGGGAAGTGATGGTTGCTTTTCCATAGAGCTAATCCCTGAGGCTTTAACTTGGTTCCAATACTTGCAATCGTGGAATGAAGCCCTGACTCCCAACGCTAGATATTCAACGCCATCCAGTAATAATAGGACGTCTTTGCTACCGCAAGAATGGAATGCTCGTACTAGCTCAGAACAAGACCGCACACCACCCTTCAAGTCTAAAATTGATCGTCAGATAGCTTACGTCCAGCTTGTGAATACAGCCCAGGGCCATTATAGATGTGCAAACAATGGATCCTGTGTAGCACCTGATACTTGTGCATGTGCAAAAGGTTGGATGGGTTTTGACTGCAGGGTCCCAATATGTGAACAAGGCTACTACGAGAAAGATCAACCACAGTTTGTGAAAGGAACAAACGATCGCCTTGAATTGGATGTTTTCCGAGAGTTCTTAATAAAGAATGCTAGTTATAGATTAGATCCTCGAGCTCGTGGATATTCTAATCCAACTTACTTCGCACCCATTGAAAAGTTCATTAACAGGACGCACTTGATGAGATCTATAGAGCAAAGAGGTGGAGATAGCTACTTGCATAATAATGGTTCCATACAGGGGGGTTATGAATGTTCCATAAGGGCTGTGACTGAATGGGAAAATTACCGATCAGGTAAATTATTCGAACATCCTAACTTTTATTCACGATATATGGATCAGAAGTTTGAAAATGATGGACTTGTCTATACACACTGGGAAAACATGGGTTGGGATCCAACATATGAAAAATCTTCACCACTGGAAAGATACGGGACATCCTTTAACATCACCAATGATAATGAAAGATTGTTTTTATACACAGACGAGGGTTTTCGAAGAAAAGGTGAATGGTCCAGAACTCCATCAAACTGGACAAAGGGACGATGTATTATTGAGTTTCGACGTGTTTGTGACAACGGCATAGCCTCTTCCGATCTCGCCACACATGACGAATCAACTTCTATGTCTCTAGTTCAGGATACAGACTTGGTAAGATCCTTCTCAAATAATATTCAAAGCTCCAAACTCATGTTTTCTAACCACTTCAACTGACATTATGTTCTCAGTCCTTTCGCCCAAGACTCCAATTTAATGATACCAAAGAGATTATCAATGGTGGCACATGGCAAGGAGGACCAAAGGAGTGCATTGATCATGTTATTCGAGGATGCTTCAATAATGGAACTTGTATTGGGCCTAATCTCTGTAATTGTGCAAGAGGATGGACAGGGCATGATTGCACCACACCTATTTGCGAGCAAGAATGCCTACACAACGGAAATTGTACTCTTGCCAATGTATGTACATGTGAAAGAGGTTGGAGTGGTCGTGACTGCTCTACTGCACTGTGTGCGCAAGAATGCAGCAATGGCGGAGTATGCGTTGCTCCAGATACATGCAAATGTTACCAGTGGAATAATTTATGGAGAGATGGTCGAGTTGAAGGAGGAGTTCCTATGTTTCAGAAGCCAAACGGAGACCCACAGCTCACTGGTTGGACGTAAGTGCTTCTTATCAATTCTAGTTTAAACACACATATGAAATTCAAACTAATATCTTTACATTGTAATCAGCGGCTACGATTGTTCAACTCCGATATGTGTCCAAGCAGAATCCTTCATACATAATGTGAATATCGACTCATACAATATTGACGACCTTTTGACTTTGGGAGGTCACGGCAGAGACGGAAAACTACTTTGTGACGACGTGAGATGTCCAGCGTACGATGCAATGGTGCTATCGAACGACGGAAAAAGCTTTCAAACTGGATGTGGAAATGACCCTATTCTTAGTGGATGTTGTTACCAGGCGGACCATCAATCTGCCAACAGGAGCACATCGTTTGTATGCATGAAATGCGATCCAAGCGAAATTGAACAAAAGTTACATTCCACACGGTGCCCTCTAAATGCATTGGAATCCTCTACTTACATTGATATAAGTACTATTCCTTTGACATTTAAAGAGCGAGACGGAAGGAGTTTGAAGCAGTGTGGCCCAATTCATAGCCCTGGTGGCCCAAACGGAATTGACTACCACATTTCTGACTATCCATTTGCAACACCATACTGGAGCAATAGAAATTATGAATCTAGGTCTACTTCCAGTCAATACTTGTGCAGTCGCCATGAATGGAGCCAAGGCGACTATCGCGATAATGCCATCATCGGTAACGAGACAAGTCCTGATACTGATCAAGGGCTACAGATCGGAAGGCACATCAGAGTAAATTACAACAACTACAATCGTAAACCCAATTCACAAAAATGGGCAATTGGTGATACCGAACCTGGTGAGGGAATTTTTGCCTGCTATAATGGTGGGAGTTGTATCGCACCTGATTTCTGTACATGTAAAGATGGATACACTGGATTTGATTGCAACACTCCGCTATGCCGGCATCGTCAAAACGATGGAACTGTTGCAGGATGCTTGAATGGAGGTGTTTGTGCTGATAAAGACAACTGCCATTGCGTCCATACCCAATCAATCCTATGGATCAAACACTTACATGCTGACAGGGGCATCACAGGTTGGACTGGTCAAGATTGCTCAACTCCAATATGCTCTCAGGGATACTTTGATCCAGTTTGTGAAGAACGTTCAGCTGCTTCCGGGGGAGAAGGATGTTATCGATGTGCAAATGGTGGAATGTGTGTGGCACCTGATATCTGTGAATGCAACGAAGGCTGGAAAGGGTTTAATTGCGAAACTCCAATTTGTGAAGCAGAAATCACAGTAATGATCAGAAAGCAATTGATGACATCTGATGAGAATAAGGTGCATCTCTTTGAGAAAGATCCATGTGCAATGGAAGGATTTGATTCTCGACTTATTCCACATATCATGAAAGAAAGTCGGGGGAAATGCATTCTCCCGAATACGTGCGTCTGCAACTGCAGAGCAAGTTATAGTCGCACTCTTTGTCGGTTACTCGGCGGGAAATACTGCGTGACGCCATTTCAAGACCCTTATTATCGCCATCGCAACGTTCTTGCCCCGAATGAAATATTCGGAACAAGGTCTTGCAATTCAGGTTTTGAAGGTGCAGTGGATGAAAAGGATAAGTTCATCTCATGTCACCTCAGCATCTACGAGCCAACTTTCTTGGTAAATAATACCAAGAGCTTGATCGGTTGGTGTGCATTTAGTACGTTGCTGTTCATCTGGATCTTTGTGAGGACTAAACGTCGTCGGCATTCGAAATATATGGTGAAAAGGTACGAGAGGCGAGAATTAAGGAGGGACGGGGTAGTGCCAACAAATCATGCATTCGCATTCAATAGCAGAGTTAAAGATAATTGATTTCATACATTCGAGTTCAGGCTGGTCTTAAAGTTCAATGGCGAAGATTTCAACTGTGACGAAATGGGTATGTTCGTCCAGATTCGTCCTGACAAAAAGCTCCTAAGCTTGATGTTGCCAATTAGATGATTGCGTGCATTGGAAATGGTACAATACTGGATGACAAGAGATAGCTTTTTTTAGATTACATTCTGCTGCGGTGTGAATATTCATGGACTCTAAAAAGCCGCCTTGAGCCGGTAGGTATATACTCTAGAATTGTGTAGAGACCATTGTCCGTTGAACGTTTACGCGTACCAACAGAACAACTGAAACTGCGGCAAAATTTGTAGTAATTACTCCTTCTTTGGACGAGGAAGGTCGTAAAGGAGACCAATATGAACTTATTTCGATACAAGATCATTTGGATGTATGGATACAAGGCTTAATCACAACTTAGAGGCAGTATAATAAGGGATACTACAAATGCTGCTGCAAGGAGTCAAAGAAATCGCAGTTATATAATATAATCCATCATGGCTCAATAGTAGGTAAAAAGGAAAACTTCATAGGCATTTTATCTTCACATTTCACTTCGTAATTCGTAATAATATTATGATCCTGTTCATCTAATAGTGAATATTGAAAGAACGGTTATGCTAGCTACTTACTAGAGAGAACACGTTAACAAGGAACTGTTCAGAGCTAAATAAATATTATTTAGATATTATTTGTACCATAATCTAATCTAATCTCAAATCAATTTCCGATCTACTTACAACGACCAACGACGAACCGCGAGATACACTCGCATTGCTATTGCTATTACTACGATAGCCACTATCGTACCTACTTACGGCATCGTACAGTATTCTACAGCACAGAAGATCATTACCTAATCACTACTACTACTGTTGTTGTGTTCTGTGTCATATTATAAATTATAACGTCGCACAACTCGAATCTCCATTCCACCCTTGCTCTGATAAACACTTTCCATCAGCGCTGCAATCATGTCAATCAAAAATGAAGATGACAGAGCTGGGAATAATAATGAAACTAAACTAGACAAAGATGAAGAAATGATCAGAGCCCTTATTGCGCTTTCAAAGTCGACAATTCCCAAAGCTCTTGAGTGTCCAAAACCCATGCAAGAAATCACCAAACTTGATCTTTTCCAAGTGAACCTCTCTTCCCTACCATCCTCCCTACCAGCATATTTGCCGAATCTATCCATCCTATTCTGCATGAAAAATAACTTCACAGAGGTGCCAGAAGTCATTGGTCAATGTCCTAAGCTACAAATGTTCTCCTTTAAGTCGAACAAGATAACACACATCCACCCTGAAGCACTACAATCTCAAGCTAGATGGATCATCTTGACCGATAATCAAATAAAGTTTATTCCGTCTACAATCGGGCGATGCTCAAATTTGCAAAAGTGTATGCTTAGCGGAAACTTATTGGAAAAGGTGCCATCTGAAATCACCAACTGCCATAATCTCGAATTGATTCGGCTGGCATCTAACCATTTGAAAGAACCTCCAATGGAGTTGCTGCAGCTTCCAAACTTGAGTTGGGTAGCCTTTTCTAGCAATCCGTTTTTGACAGATCCAGAGGATTATGATGATAGTGGTAATGAAGAAATTCATCTTAAAGTGTTTCAAGATGATCATCTTGACGATGCATCCAAGGGCATTGAATTGGGGAAGGGAGCAAGCGGTATCACTCGTCAATATACTCTTGGTATCAATGAGAAAGGTACTGAAGATAAGATTCAGATTCCTGTTGCAGTGAAGGAATATTATTCAAACATTACCTCGGATGGGAATCCGCAAGAAGAGAGGAAAGTTGCAATGATAGCTTCTTCCCTTGGATGCAAATCTCTTGTCAACGTATTTGGAAAAACACAAAAGAGTAACTTGATCATGGAGCTTTTGAAGGATTACAGTGTGCTTGCAGGTCCACCGAGTTTGGAATCTTGCTCTAGGGATGTTTACGACGAAGGAATAATCGTATCGGATGAAAGGGCAATTGCTCTTGTTGGACATTTACTTCAAGCATTGACAAAGTTGCACGAAGCAGGTATATGCCATGGTGATTTCTATGGACATAACATTTTGATTTCCAATACTGATGAAAATCATGCATGGTTAACAGATTTCGGCGCAGCATTCATATATGATGTGAAGAGTGACTATGGAGAGTTGATCGAGAGTGCAGAAAGGAGAGCATTTAGTTATTTAGTCAGTGAGGTCCAAAACTTGGTGAGGTCCGATAATTTACCTTTGAAGGAATCATTAGGGGATTTTGCCAGACTTTGCAAAGAACAAACTTTTACCGAGCTCCGTAATACGTGGTCAACTTTAAAAATGCAATAATTGAGCAATAGTGCATTCGGAGGTGTGCATTCGGAGGTGTGCATTCGGAGGAGTGCAGTATTCTATTATTATTTAAAAATTCTATAATCGTTTGCAATCATATTTATTACTTTCCATAATTTATCAAGAATTGCGCCAATATTCCTCATAATGTTTACCAAAGAAACAGAACTGGAACTCCAGCCTTTCTGAACAAGACGACTCCTCCTCCTTGCAGGAGAATGTATTGTCATGATGGTTCGTGTGCATCCCAGTCGTGCTTCTTCACAGCATGATGATGATGATGATAGATAGATAGATAATAGATGCTTGCGATTGCTACTTGCTGCAGTACCATACTACTTGCTTGCGACTTGCCGCACACACACAAACAACGCCACAGAAACTCCCGCGTAGATAGTACGATAGTAGAACTCGCATTTAAAATTATAAATTATTGTTTAAAAGCGAATGGGGGCGTCCCTTCATGCACTTCCAGAAAGCTACCCCAAAATCATGACGGATGACCGACCAGCTCTCTCTACTGGGTATCGTAGCTACGATACCTACACGGACAACGGACATGAAACAAATAACAAAGCACAACAAAGCGCAACGCGCAACCAAGCGCAACCAAAATACATAGCATTAGCACCCACTTACCCTGAAGCCATTAGAACTAACTACCCACCACACTAACCGGACAACATGATATTCAAAATAATGAATTTCTTTGGACTGACTTTAGTCTGCCTTAGTCTCTTGTAAGTGCTTCGAGATTGGCTCTAAGGAAGCTGTCAAAATTGACATTAGCACGATGCCACTTTGACGGTAGCAACGCTCCTCACAACAGTAGCGGTTGTACCAGTAGCTTCTCGGTCAATGCAATGTCCAGTCAAGGAAATGCTGTCGTGCACATTTTTTCTCACTCTTCCAACATCAATCTTACAACCTAGAAATTCTCTGGCCGAAGCTGCCACGATTGAAGGAAAACTGGAGATCCCAGAATCACCAAAGAAACAGCTTGTTCCACTGAACTCCACTCTTATAACTCTAAACGACGGTGAATTTAGTACTTACTCCACATCTACAAACGGATTTGCGTTCCACAATGTCCCAACAGGCGTACACGTTCTTGACGTCCACTCTAGCACATACCAATTTAGTCAAGTCAAGATCCAAATCCTTGAAGGAGAAGAACCAAAATGCATTGAATACATTTACCCAGGTGCTGCAAAGCGGCCTATAACACATCCCTTGGAACTCTACACAAATGCAGAGTTTAATTACTTCCAGAAACGCGCTTCATTCTCACTCTTTACAATCTTCAAGAATCCTATGATGCTAATGATGGCATTCGGTGTGGGTATGATGTTTCTTATGCCACAAATGATGCAAAATTTGGATCCAGAGCAGAAAGAGCAGATGAAGAAGCAAATGGAGATGCAACAGGATCCAACAAAGATGCTCAGTCAGTTGTGGGGAGATGTGAGCGGTGGTGGAAGCAAAGAAATCACAGAGAAGAAAATTATTCGAAACGAGAGATTGAAGAGAGAATAAATTACGGACGGTACAGTTGAAATCTAACCTCGGCAATCTACTCAGGTTGTTTCTATCAATAAACAGTCACGTATACACATTGAAACCGACTACTGTCTCTTCAAATTGGGATGGCTAGCATTCAAGCATAATAAATAGCCTTTCATTCGTAATAATATTATGCAAGCAAAATAATTAACATTTTTTCTTCACGAAGCCTTCTATGTTAGACCAACTACAGCTTTGACTTTATGAAATATAGCATTGCGTTAGATAAAATATAGCATTGACTTAGTTAACTTAATTTCGTCGTCGCAGTTATTTTATATTGGTTCTTTGGGAGGTATCTACTCGTATACTAGCTATGGGTGCTTTATCATGTTTTTGCAGTTAGCGATAGTTAGTCAGTTTTTTGAGTTGATGGCGGCTGGAAGTCAACCATCATTTTTTGATTACTAGAGCTGTAGAGATCTGAAGTTGAGTCCATTAATGATAATGCATTCTCACCAATGATTAAATTGATGGTGAAATAGTGGACACTGCGCACATTTGGATTCATGAGAAAGCACTGAGAAGACTACTCCCAATATCTTGGGACAGATTGAGAGTACCATACCTACAAGACGAAACGCCCGCCAATGCATCCATGGAAATCCATGGACGACCCTGGACGACCGCCTAAAAGCGTGAGCATACGACACGGGACAGCACGGGACACAACATCACAGCATCACAGATCACAACAGCGTGGTGGGCACAAATAATTTTTTTTCTGAATGAGAACTGCGAGATTTCTAGTATTTTAATTTTTGGCGGCCTATCATCCGTTGAAAAAAAAGATCACATGCCCCCCTCTCTTCCTATCTGTTAAGAGTGGCTAGATTGCTAATTTCCCTTGAACACATCCACGACACAACAGTAACTCACAGTACGATAGTAGTGCAAAATCAAAGTGTACCAGTTGTTTCAGTCCGATAGTCATGAGTGATAATCCATTTGATGTTTTTGCAGCGGACTTGAAGGCAGCAGTACCGCCAGCTGTAGGGAATGAAGGCGTTGGAGCCCCAGCACCGGAAGAACCCCTCAATATCATGGCGCCGCCTTCCTCCGCTCCCGTACCTGTCATGAATCAGCCAGTTATGAACTCTGGTGCCCCTGAGCAGCAAGCTCCAGCCCCTGCAACGCATAGCATGAGTACGGGATCTTCAATGAATGGAGGATATGGCCAGCCAATGGGAATGGGAATGGGCCAGCCAATGGGAGGAATGCAACCCCCTGTGTCTTCCATGAACGGGCAGCAGACGGGAATGCCAATGCAGCCTCCTGCGCCTCAATACGGAGCACCAGCATCTCAATACGGAGCACCAGCATCTCAATACGGAGCACCAGCACCTCAATACGGAGCACCAGCGCCTCAATACGGAGCACCAGCGCCTCAATATGGAGCACCAGCGCCTCAATACGGAGCACCCCAGCCTATGGGAGGAATGCCACCTGCTCCAAATGCCGCCATGGTTCCTTCTGCGAATCAATCGAATCCTTATGCCGTGCCAGCACCTGCACCTCAGCCAGTACCCGCGTCTCCAGGTCCATCTCCTTTCGATGCTCCTGCTTCCCCTGCATACGGAGGAGGCCAGCCTCCTCATGCTCAGTATAGTCCTGGACCACAGCCTCCTGCACCATACGCTGCGAGTGATCCATTTTCAGCTCCTACCATGGGATCATCAGGTTCAGCACAAATGGGAATGGGTGCCCCGCCAGCAATGCCATCTGGTGCAGCACCTTTCCCACCCGCTGCACCTCCTGCTTCTGAGCCATGGGCGCAACCTGCTGCCGATCCATGGGCTCAACCTACTGCAGCACCTGATGCCATTGTGCCTGCGCAAAATAATGCCTCTGCAGATCCATTTGGAGTTTTCAACGCTCCTGTTTCAGCCTCGCTCGCTCCTGCCTCTGTGAATCCAGCAGATACAGCATCAGTAGCTACACCTGTGAATTACAATCCTCTTACTCAAGGACAAATTCTTGCTGCTGCTGATGGTGGTGATCCTTGGGCAGATATGGGATTTGGAGCTCCATCTACTGCACCCACCACCAATGAAGGTGGATCGATGGTCGGAGATGATGCTCTTGTTGTTGCCGGAGATAATGGTGCTAGTTCGCACAGAGAAGGAGAACTACCCCCTGGTGGAGAATGGTATGATGCAAGGATTTTCACTCCTACCCTCGGAGTTATGTTCTTCAAACCACAAGAGTTGACGGATAGCTTGTTTTTACAGACGGACAGATCTTTGGTTCAGTCTTTGGATGATCGACCAGTTGTTGCTTTTATTGTCGAGGGATCTTCGGCAAGGGCTGCTGGAGTGGAATTGGGACATTGCTTGTTGAAGGTGAATGGAATTGATGTCAAGAATCCCAAGGAGGCTAGTAGGTTGATCAAGGAGGGACCTAGGCCTTTGCCTCTCTTGTTTTATGTCCCTGACACAACTGTCGTCGTTGCTGAGGGTGAACACATGGTCAAGTATGATACAAGAGAGACTGGTGCACCAAATAGTGCAAAGGACTGGAAACCTAAGTACTGTGTTATTGGAGGAATCATTGCCCAGCCATGGATGATGAATATGTACAGATCCAAGGTAAGAAAGAATACCGTTTTGGTTGAAAATTCTGAATAACTATTGTCTAACCATATTCCACTTTGCAGTCCGAGTATGACATTGCGGTGATTGAAACACAGGCCCGTCGTCCAGTTTCTGTGAAGGTAAAACAATTCTCTCTCCAAGGAGCACGTGTTCAGAATGACTGGCAGGGTCCACAGATGGTGAAGTATAAGAACAAGCTTCATCCTTGGAAGTATGTCGTGATTCTTCCCGTTTCACGAAATCCAATCAAGATTTCGTCCCCAAATCTTGCTCAACTGAAACCAGTCCATGAGGGTATCCGCCGTGTTCTTATGGCACAGCAGCGTCACAATCCAAATGGGCACAGCGGTCCTCCTCAGCAGCAGCAAGGTGGGTACAATAATGGTCCTCCTCATCAGCAAGGCGGTTATGCTCAGCCTCCTCCTCAGCAACAGCAATACGCTCAGCCTCCTCCCCAGCAGCAGCAACAATATGCTCAGCCTCCTCCCCAGCAGCAGCAATATGCTCAGCACCAGCAGCAATATGCTCAGCCTCCTCCTCAGCAGCAGCAGCAGCAACAGCAATATGCTCAGGAACCACCACAACAAGATGGCCAGCAATACAGCAATGCTGGCGGTGTCGGAAGTGCAAGACGTAGTGGTCCTTACTAGCTTTTTCTGATTAATGACAACTTAATGGCTGTCAATCAGGGATGTGCAATTTTAGCGTGCTTGTGAACTGTCAATGAAATTCCTCCATCTGGTGTGAATCTTAATTTAAAATGATAAAGATGAAATTCTGAAAAAAGATTTAACTGAGTGTATCGTACTTTATAGTGACGGAACATTAATTTTCATCTTCATTGTCATCCTCCTCCTCGTCATATTCGATTACTGGCCTATTTTTTTCAAGTTCATCAAAGTCCAATTCCGGATCCTCGGATAAATCCAACAATGTAATCTTGTCCTCGAGATACCTTCTCATATATTCCACGTCAGTGGATTCAGCATCTCCAGCCTCATAATCAATGTCCGTGAATTCAAAGTTCAGCTCCTTTGCCAAATCAACCATTTGTGCAGCTTCGTCAGGACGCAGGATAGAGGTCACCCTACCTCCAGTTCCTGCCACGCTTCCCATTTGACCTATCCGATATAACAAATAGAAAAGTGTGAATAATCATACCATAGGCAACAAACAACACAATACCAAAAATCTTTACTGACCTATTCTACCTACTCGACCAGCCAGATGCAAATATTCTCTGGGGTCATCGGATGGCAGGTATAGGGTATACACGTGAGTCAGATCAGCGAAGTCAAGACCACGAACAGAGTTGGGGGTAGCCAACATAATACTAGTTTGGCTATTCTTGAACTGCTCCATAATTGTGAGAGGGTTCACTCCAGATTTGGGCAGAAGAACGCATAACTTATGATCTCCCCACATCGCGTCACGCATTGGTACGATTGCGGCGCGCGCCTCTTCCTCACCTGGGAAGAACACCACCACCTTTGGTCGCTGAATTTTCATGGTTTCATTCTTGCCCAGTGCAATGTCATTCTCATATATTTTCAATTCCTTTCGAAGCATCCTAGACAAACATAGAAGCCCTGTTTTTTCAGGTGCAATCATTCTCTCGTGGCGAAGACCTGGGTCAAGACACATTCCTAAGTCTTTCAATGACACCTTCGCCTGTTGGGAATCATTTGATGCAGAGTCTACATCTTCGGAAACAATTGGGGCAAACCTTGTCGCACTCGCTATGAAGCTATTACCTTCTGGAAGCACACTATCCCGAACACAAAGCTTTCCTAGAGATTCAGTGACGCTCGCACCCACGAGATATGTCAATCGGCTGAAATCACGATCGAACTCTGTATCACGAAAAAGTAGGTTTAAATCTTCATCTGGAGTCTGGTCCAGAGCCAGATCAGCTTCATCGTAAATAATTACACGTAGTTTAGAAGGGACAACGTCTCCATCACGAATCAATTTTGGCAAGTGCTCTGGCGTTGTGATTGCAACATCTGTTTGTAATTTCAATCCATACTTGACTTCTTCCTCGTCGAGGATGCAACCAATCTTGACTCCCTTTGGTCCTTTGTACTATTTTTGGTAAACAAGTAAAGCTGAGAAAAGTATAGAGAAATCGAGGGCAAACTGGGGCAGACATCAAAATCAATTCTTACCTTGAAAAAGTTTTTGATTCCAGGTAGTTCCGTTTCAGTTTTTTTGGTACTCCCTCCAACAAGTTCGTAAAGCAAAAGTGCTATTTGCACTCCTAATTCCCTGCTTGGAACCACAATTAAAGCAAGTGGATTTTTTACATCAGTTCCAGACTTTCCCATTGAACTCAATGCAGCACCAGTAGCAATTGTGCCTTTGCCTCCAACTTGCTGTCTTCCGTGTCCACGAACAGTAGGAGAAGTTTGTACAGCTATGCGTGCCAACAGATCATCCGCTACGTCCCCAATATCTTCTTCGGACTTCACACGAATCCTCTGCCTAGTAAAGAGTGATTCACTAAGAGTGGAAAGCATGGGAACTAGATATGATAGAGTTTTTCCACTTCCTGTGGATCCGCTTACAACAACACCCATATTCATCCCTGGCTTTCCTTTGCGATACATTAATTCCTCCAAGGTTTCTTTGTCAACGAAGTTAGAGTCGCCATCTAATGCTCCCAACATAGTGTTCACACTCTCGAACGCGTTGATCTGAATAGTCGTTGGAAATTTGTAGCTGAGTGCATCCAACCTATCTTCGAGCCAAGGTGCAGTTCCAAGTCCTCTCCAAGATAGGCGTTGCATCTTTCTCTTGTCGCTTTCTCCATCTCCTTGAGGACTGTATGCCCCTGAAGAAACGCGTTCTGCTAGTATATCCCGAAGCCTAATAGCTTCATCAAAGTCTTCATTCTTTACAGCATCTCTTAAGAGGGTCTGTAATTCATTTAGTCCCATAACAGTGCCAGAGTCACTCCCGGTGTTGAACAGAGATGTTCTAGGAAGGGAGATAATTGATGCAAATGCTTTTTCCGATTTTGTGGACCGGTGAGCACTGCTTGTTTTATGTGTTGGCACCCATGCATTTGATGCTCCTACGATAATCGCAGCTAGAAATCCTTGAAGCGAACAGCTCTTCATGGTGTGTTGAAAGGATTACTTTATCTTCTGCGGGGTTATATACTTTCTAATCTATTAAAAATTTTATTCAGTGGCCGAGCGGAACGGAAGCGTCAGAAGGTTTGCAATTTGTTGGTCAGATGATTTATGATTTGATGTTTCTCTCGGATTTCGATGGGAAGATTGAAAGATGAGGAAAGGAAGAAGCTGGAAGAAGGCTCTTCCACGTGACACACGTGACGCGGTTCAAATTCAGATTCCGCTCTATTTTTTTTAAAAACGAATTTCGGTGATAAATGTCAAATAATCAATGTTCTAACTGATGATTCTCCTTATAAGCTTGTAATCATTGCTTGTTATACTTTTCCAATCGACGTCGTTATCAGCTTCAATACTGATAGCATCGTGTGCTTTCCATGTATAGTCAGTCACTTTTGATTACAAATTTTCGTAACATAGGTTCTTAGAGTAGCTAAACATTGTGAACGTAACAGAAATATTGCTGATAACTTGCTGCTGTGGACGCAACTCTAACATCGGTACATATGAATAGCACATCAAAGTTTTCATAAATAGCAGAAAACATGTATTTTCATTTGGCCTCTTTTGCCTTCTAATTTTATTGTTTCAGCATCCAAAATGGCATCCCTCTTGATCAAAGTCATTCACAATGTGAGTATTCCAGTCAGAATTATCAAAGCGCGGTTGAAAACAAATACAGCTATTATTAATGTTCTTGAAAGTTGTCCTATCTCAGAACACTTTTCCTAGTAGACAATTTCACATTGTGGATAGTAGCGATAGCACACATTATCAGAAATGCCTTGCATCACAGGTATCATCCGCGGCAAATCCTTTTCAGTGATCGATTGCGTAGAAGTACTTTTCCGATCTTGTTTAATGATTGTCCCGCTCAATCCATTTACCATATCTTTGGGGATTTCTTGTACCACATCACCCTCTTGATCAGTCAAATTCATTAAAATTGCGGCAAGACTGTCGCCATCAGGACCTTTAGCAACCTTTCTTTTGTCATATTCATTCGATGCAAACCATAATTGCGTTACATTGTGAACGAGTGGATGATTTAGATTCCATACGACCACATCACTATACACGTTCCACACACCTTCTCTCGTCATGGCATTTTTATCAACTCCGCACGCCACGAGTTTATCCGCCTGAACGAGATTGCGAATATTATAGTCGAGTTGTACTATAACTGCATCCGATTGTAAAACCATTACTGTATCATAATTGTGCATAGGAATTGCCGGAGGAGAACTTGCCGTGGAATCATCTCCCTCATCTCCGATTGATGTCTCTGAATCCGTACCTGTCGTGCAATCATCACTATCAGAATCTTTGCAATCTTCTTTAAATTCATCACCGTCAGTCTCACGCAGCCGAAATAAATCGTTTAATAGAAAGGAATCAGAATCGGGGCCTACGTAAGATAAATAATCGAAGCCCAATCGTTTTGCATAAGCACGATTTACCCTTGAAGTGATGCTTAGAAGTTCCTCTTCCGGTCCAGGAGGGAGTGACTGCATAACGAGTGTCCTTTGAATCAGCTGTTGTGAATCATCGGATATCAGAGGGGAGTTATTGTAAAGATAGGGAGAGTAGTTATGGTCCCAATTGTATTGAGCATGTCGTTGCTGTTGTTGGGGATTGGCTGCTGCTGGAATTGAGAAGATTGTACTGAATAAGATCACTAGTGCTATTCTTAGTTCTAAATATACCATTGCTGAAAAGATTTTGTGGATTGATGGACCTGTATGATGATTCGTGTTATTGTTGTTGATAAATGGAGTTTGTGTATATTTTGAATGGGGGAATTTGATGTGTGATCAAGGTGTGATGGTTGATGGTTTGATGGTTTGGGCGCAAATGGCCTATCGAATCATCATTAAAAAATAAAAAATAGAAAAGTGAATTCAGTAAAAACATGTACCATAGCTAATAGGAACAAAAAATTATGTCAAAAGTGCATACCCCTGTGTTTTGATCGTTCGGAAGGGATAGTTACCTCGGTTGTAAGGGATGAGAACAAACTGCAGTACCAATTCAATACAGGGGAACTTCACCAAGTATCCCCCCAAAACCCGCGAAAATCCCCCCCTGGAAGGTCAGCCAAGCCAAAAAAAGTCTCCCCCCTTCCTGATAGTAGAATTAACACTAGTAGGCAATATAGACTCATATTAAGCACTTTGTATGATGTTCTTATGTTAACATAGATTATTTAAACTTAGTTGCTGCCACTCACTTCTTCAGTGGGAGCTTCATCAACAACCCAATGTTCCTTCACCTTGCACTTTGCACTACCGTTCTCATTGGTGCGTTTGAT
>Ga0306864_1000203_pt1 | contig 28908 bp, 24 predicted proteins | sample AntRauTorckE5430_FD_190448 | JGI IMG/M metagenome (GOLD analysis project Ga0306864, IMG submission 190448) | Saline lake microbial communities from Rauer Islands, Antarctica - Metagenome Torckler E5 #430 (v2) (version 2) | ecosystem: Environmental > Aquatic > Non-marine Saline and Alkaline >...
GAATATTAACGATGTGTCGAATCGACATACATCAACCTTTAATCCAAGAACTATGGCCAGACATCAGGAATCATGGGCTGCGAAGGGCTTAATTTTGCAACGGACCATTGATGTTCAAAATTGAATCTTGGCCCGGCGGTGAATACTTTCTTCTCCCTGGCCTGATTGGCCAAGTGATTTGTATTACCGGCCTGGTCATCCATATGATGACTACCGGAAAAAACCCGGATACCGTTCTGGAACTCGACCCCGGCAAGGTTCCGATGACGGTAAAGGAAGTGGAAGAAAACCTTCGCAACGACGACCTGTACGTTTAGGGACGTCGTACAAATAACTTACGCTTTTTAAGAGGTCCGTACCTTCGCTGCTATGTCCATCACCTTCCGCCTATCGGCACTACAATTTCTGCAAAATGCAGCCTTCGCCAGCAGCGTCATCAGCCTCGGTACTTACATGCTTCAGACGCTCGATTTCAGTGGTCGGGAAATAGGGATGGTCTACGCCACCAACGCCATCGCTGCTACGGTGGGCCCACCGGTAATTGGTTGGCTAGCGGACCGGCATTTCAGCGCCGACCGGATGCTAGTGCTGCTCAACGTGCTAGCTGCTGTTGCGATCACGGCTTGTTTTTTCGTCACCTCTTTTTGGGGTCTTTATGCGTTAATTCTAGTGTTCAACCTCTGCCTTATCCCCACCTTCGGCTTGCTGGCTGCCATCTGTTTCCACCAGTTGGAAACACCATCAGAGAGCTTTCCCGGCGTACGGGTATGGGGTACGGTTTCGTTCATGTTGGTCGGCTTAGGCATCAGTTATTTCGATGTAGAGAGCTCGCCCTGGCCGTTGTTAGCGGGTGGTGTAATGGCAGCCATAACAGCGGTTACGGCACTGAGTCTACCCCGCGTTCCGCCGCAACCGGGCTTCGATTTCTCGATGCTCACTGGGCCAGAAGTACGCCGAATTACCCGAGAGCCGGGGATGATTATTTTACTGGTAGCGATTCTTTTTTCGTGTGTTCCTGCGTCGTTTTATTACAGCTTCGTAAACCCGTTTCTGAACGAAGTTGGCTGGTCGGCAGCAGCGGCGAAGATGTCTCTGGGGCAATTGGGAGAAATCGGGGTGGTGATTTCGATGCCGTTCGTATTTCGGAAAATGCGCTTTCGGCGCATTGTATTCCTAGGACTTTTCTTTTGGGGTATACGGTACTTTGCCTTTGCCTTTGCGCGGCCGGGCTCCCACGAGTGGCTGCTTTACGCCGGGATTCTTGTGCAGGGTTTTGCCTTTGCGTGGGTGGTAATTGCGGCGCAGATATATGTTGACAACCGGGTGCCAGTGACGCTACGAAGTACAGCGCAGGGGCTGGTCTCTTTCGCCAACCAAGGCATAGGTATTTTTATCGGTAGCTGGATTGCGGGAGAGGTGGTACTGGCTAATACGCTACCGAGTGGCGGGCATGATTGGTCGGTAATCTGGCTGGTACCGGGAGTGGTTGGAGTTTTGGCGGCGGTTGGGTTTTGGGTATTTTTCCCTAGGGCTAGTAAATTATGACCGGGTCGGTGAGTGGCCTATTGGAGCCATTGATCTTCACCGCCAGCACAACATCATGCGCCGCAACCGGGGAATGGTTTGCTGGCTCGGCGAACCCTACTGAGGAAAAGAATACGTTACCGAGGCGACCTGGCTAATGGTCCGGTACGGCTTTGCGACCTACCCGAAGGTTACGCGCATTTTCGGCAATAATATCGGTTTGCCGCAGGTACTAAAAAAAGCAGGCTTCACGCTGGAAGCAAGCCTCACGGATACGATTTGGAAACATGGTCGGGCGGAAGATGAGTTGATCTACAGGCTACGGCGCAGCGAGATTAGGATGAAATAGTTTTGCCCGTGACACGCACCAGCCTGCGTACTCTCTGCATCTTTCCATAACTTTGTCCGTTATAAAAAAAAACCGATCCATCATGGCTTTCCTCCGCCTCTTCAAATCAGTAAAGAACCAGCAATTCAGCTACAAGCCCCGCTTCTGGGACCCAAAAAAGGAAGAAGCGGAAAAAATCAAACAACGCGTTGAGCAGATTCAGAATGGGGGCGTTGATGCGATGAAAACCCGTATTTCCGGTGGCTTTCGCAAGGGGGCGGGTGGCGAAGCCGCAGGGGCATACCGCAGTGCGCGGGTTAAGAAATCCAACTCAACCTTGCTCATCGTCCTGATTTCTCTCATGGGGTTGGCGTACGTTGTTTATGAGCTTTACTTCCCTGAGTTGGAGGCCTGGCTTAGTTAAGTGAGTTGGAAAGTTAGTGAATCACTAAGTGGCTAACTAAGCTACCGTTCGCGGCGCTACGCTTGCTCACCGATGGCCTAACAAACATGGATAGTCCTAACAGCCTCTTGAGAGAATTCAGCGATCTTTAAACTTTTCCTTTGCACCCGCGCCTTGATAATTATCTGGCGACAGCTATGCCTACCCCTACCTGCCGCGCCCACAAAGTGCGGCGACAACTCGGCGGCTCACCAACGCTTCAACTCACTATATTTGCGTACCTTAGCCCAAGGTAAAGACCATCACTAATTCAACTAATTTCCTCCGATGACGGACAACCTCGTCCACCTGCTACCCGACGCCATTGCCAACCAGATCGCCGCCGGTGAAGTGATCCAGCGGCCAGCCAGCGTCGTGAAAGAACTAGTCGAAAACGCCATCGATTCCGGTGCCTCAGAGGTTGAATTGCTGGTAAAAGACAGCGGAAAAGCCCTCATTCAAGTAAGAGACAACGGCTGCGGAATGTCAGAAACCGACGCCCGCATGTCGCTCGAACGCCACGCAACGAGCAAGCTGCGCAACGCCGATGATCTCTTCGCCCTGCGCACCATGGGTTTTCGCGGCGAGGCCCTAGCCAGCATCGTCGCCATCGCCCAGATGGAGATGAAAACCCGACGAGCACCCGACGAGCTCGGCACCCGCATCGTCGTCGAAGCCAGCGAAGTCAAGATTCAGGAACCCGTTGCCGCCGCCCCCGGCACCACCATCTCCGTACGTAACCTCTTCTTCAATATTCCCGCCCGCCGGAACTTTCTAAAGAGCGACACCGTGGAGCTTCGGCATATTCGCGACGAATACATCCGCATCACCCTGGCCTACCCGGAAGTCCGCTTCGATCTCCACGTCAACGGTCGGCTCGATCTGGCGCTGCCCGCGGGCAAACTACGTCAACGCGTCGTCCAGGTATTTGGCCGCAAGTACGATAAGCTGCTCGTCCCCATCCGGGAGGATACGGACGTGCTCTCCATCAGCGGCTTCGTCGGCAAGCCGGAAGCTGCACGTAAATCCCGCGTCGGGCAGTTCTTCTTCATCAACAACCGCTTCATCAAGAGTAGTTATCTACACCACGCGGTAACCTCCGCTTATGATGACCTGCTACCGAAGGAGTCTTACCCTTTTTACGTTATCTACCTTGACATTGATCCGGCACGAATCGATGTCAACGTCCACCCCACCAAACAGGAGATCAAATTCGAGGACGAACGGCTGATCTATAATTACCTCAAAGCCACCATCCGTCACGGACTCGGCCGAGCCAGCATCATGCCCTCCATCGACTTCGAGACCGATAACCCCTTCTCCCCGTCCCGGACCAATATCACCAATACCCGGATGCCGGACGAACAGGGAGAGCCCCTCCCCAGTAGGATGAACGACGACTACCGCAAACCAGCTCCGGCAAGTAGCAATGGTTTCTCCGGAAGCAAATCATCCGCCGGGATGCCCGAGTCCGAAGCCGCCCGCCACGCCTCCAACTTGCGCAACTGGAGTCAACTCTACGAAGGGCTCGGCCAGGACGCGGCGGCGGCTCCCGAAACACCCTTCATCGACTTTGGTGAATCCGAGACCTCCAATCCAGAAATGGGCGAACTCCTCCCCAGCCGGATGAGCCATGACGATGGTATAAAGGAAAACCCCGCCGTACCTCAAGACCGTGCGCCCTATCAGCTACACCAGCGCTACATCATCTCCCCGATCAAAGGCGGCTGGCTGCTGATTGATCAGCGGTCCGCCCACCAGCGCATCCTGTACGAACAGTTTTTACGGACATTACAGGACGCCCCCGCTGCATCGCAACAATCCCTCTTCCCGCAAACACTCGAACTGCCACACGTCGACGTAGGCCTGATGAATAGTATCCTCCCCGACCTGCGCCAACTCGGCTTCGATGTGGAGCACTTCGGCGGCGAGTCCTTCATCGTCCGCGGCATCCCCGCCGAACTAGCCGGACAAAACGAAATCCAGCTCCTCGAACAACTCCTAGAGCAGTACCACAACGACGTGGACGTAGAAAGTAACGGGCACGTCCGGCTGGCCAAGGCCCTCGTTCGTAGCGCCGCTATCAAGGCTGGGCAACAGCTCGACGTAGCTGAAATGCGTTCTCTAATCAATCGCCTTTTCGCCTGCGAGCAACCCCGACTGGCGCCCAACGGCCGGCGTTGCTTCGTTAAATATGAATTGGCCGAAATTGATAAACAATTTGAGTAGTAATGTGGTAGTGTAGTTCGGCACCGACTACATCACTAAATTACTACATTACTAACTTATGCCTCCAGTAACCCCAATCATAAAGTACCTAATCATCCTAAACGTCCTCGTATTCGTGGTCGCTTACCTGCCCGGAGAGTTAATGGGGTTTGATTTAGTAGCAGCTAGCACCTTAAGCCTTTATTATCCCGGCGGACAGGAGTTCGAGCCTTACCAATTGGTCTCTCATTTTTTCATGCATGCCAACCTTACGCACATCGCGTTCAACATGCTCAGTCTGTACTTCCTTGGGCCCATTGTAGAGAAGCGGCTTGGTGGAAAAAACTTTCTGTTTCTCTATTTAGTGGCAGCATTCGGCGCGGCCGGCCTCCACAGTCTCGAAGCCTGGTACGAAATCAATAAATACCAGGACTTGGCTGCCGCTTTCAACGCCAACCCCACCCTCAGTAACCTGAACGTATTCTTCGACAAAGTAGCGACTGGCCAACTCCTCGACGAGAACAAGCAAACCGTCAGTAAGATCGTCGGAACGCTCCAGAACCAAATGGCCCTAGGCAATGCTACGCCAGAAATTATTGAACGATCTCATGGCCTAATGCTGGAGTATGGGGATTACCTGAAAAACGGACGACCTGTGCTTGGCGCGAGTGGTGCCGTCTCCGGAATTGCTGCGGCCTTTGCGGTGCTCTTTCCTTGGCAGAAACTTCAGATCATTTTCATTCCCATCGGCATCTACGCGGCTTACATGATCCCCGGTTTCTTCCTCATCGACCTGGTCCTCGGTATTCTCAAACTCGACTTTGATAACATTGCTCACTTCGCCCATATCGGCGGGGCTATTACCGGCGCCTTGATTGCGTATTACTTTGCCAAAACGGTTTTACCACCCTGGTTGAACCGGGGAGACCCTAATGCCTAGTACAGTGTACTCTAAGTTTCAATGCACCCAAGTCTTAGTACTTACGGGTTGATCACTAGAGTAGCTTCGTCCGGCGCGGCCGCAGGTACAATGAAAAATAAGGGTGAGGTACTGTAGCCTTACTATTACGCTACGAAGCGGGACGAAATCCTCCCTTCGTAACGGAATAGTAAGGCCACAGTACCTCACCCTTTGGATTATCGTTAACCAAAATTTGTTTAGTTTGTTAAAATAAACTACATTTACGTCTCGAAATAGTGCGCTACACACAAACTGTAGCCTTTTATGTTAGTTAAAACTTTTGCCAGCGCCGTTGAAGGCGTTGATGCCCGGTGCATCACCGTTGAGGTAAACGCGGGTGGCCACGTAAGCGAACACAAACCCTGGTACAATGTCGTAGGCTTGCCCGACAGTGCTATTCGTGAAGGCTCCTACCGGATCGAAGCCGCCGTCGTCAACAGCGGGTTTTACAACAAACGGATGAAGATTGTCATCAATCTCGCCCCTGCGGACATCCGCAAGGAGGGAGCTGCCTACGACCTACCCATCGCCTTGGCCTATCTCAACGCCACCGGTCAAATCACCGTTCAGGATCTTAGCGAGTACATGATCATGGGAGAATTGTCATTGAGCGGAGAGCTCCGCCCTATCAAAGGCGCCCTACCCATCGCCATCCAGGCGCGCGCCAAGGGATACAAGGGCTTCATCCTCCCAGCGGAGAACGCCCGCGAGGCCGCCATCGTCAGCGACCTACCCGTCTACGGCGTAAGCTCCCTCCGCGAAGCCATAGACTTCGTCTCCGGAGCACTAAAACTAGAACCGGTATGGGTAGATACCCGCGAAGAGTTCTTCAAGGAACGAACGAGTTTTGACGTGGACTTCAGCGACGTCCGCGGCCAGGAGAACATCAAACGTGCCATGACGATCGCCGCCGCCGGGGGGCATAACGTCATTCTCATCGGTCCACCCGGGGCTGGTAAAACCATGCTCGCCCGGCGGCTACCCACCATCCTGCCGCCGCTGGATCTCCGCGAAGCGCTGGAAACCACCAAGATCCATTCCGTAGCCGGTCTTTTGCCTGAAAATGCGGCATTAATCACCACCCGCCCCTTCCGTGCCCCTCACCACACCATCAGCGATGTTGCCCTTGTTGGTGGAGGCAGCTACCCCAGGCCGGGAGAGATTAGCCTGAGTCACAACGGTGTGCTGTTCCTGGACGAGCTCCCCGAGTTCAAACGCAGCGCCCTTGAGGTGATGCGGCAACCGATGGAAGAGCGCCGAATAATTATCAGCCGGGCGAAGCTTACGGTCGATTTCCCCGCCGGCTTCATGCTCATCGCCAGTATGAACCCTTGCCCCTGTGGCTTCTTCAACCATCCAAAACGTGACTGCACCTGCCCGCCAGGGACTGTTAAACGCTACCTCAGTAAAATCAGCGGGCCACTACTTGACCGGATTGACCTACAGGTAGAAGTCACCCCCGTCCCACTAGAAAAGCTAACCGGAAAAAATGAGGAGACCGAAACGAGCGCCATCATCGCCGAGCGGGTAGTGGCCGCCCGCAAGATCCAGGCCGATCGCTATGAAGGGCAAACCAACATCTACAACAACGCCCAAATGCCCAGCCGTCTCGTCAGGAAATGGTGCGTCATCGATGAAAAAGGAACCGAGCTCCTGAAGCAAGCCATGGAAAAGCTCCAGATGAGCGCCCGTGCCTACGACCGTATCCTGAAGGTTTCCCGTACCATCGCAGACCTTGAAGGGGCCGAAGATATCCTCCCCCGCCACCTTGCCGAGGCGATCAACTTCCGTAATTTGGACAGAGAGGGTTGGGGAGAACAGCGGTAATAATGCCACCTGATAGTCGCTCCGCACGTTATACGACATCCCTTAGGGTAGATACTCGCTTCGCTCGTGCGGCTTCGCCTTACAAGGCGAAGATTACCACGAAAACAAAGCAGCCACCAATGAAGTAAGCATCTAAGCTATCACGTTTGCCTTACGTGCAGAAGCGACTACATTACTACCAGACCAGACTACACTGCCTTACATCCAGTCAAAAGCCCCATCCACACTAGCATCGGGATGCTTGTTTTGGCCGTGATCCTGGCTAAAGTCCCAGTTATAAGTGCCCAGTTGGCGAATGCCTTCGGTCAGGAGGTTGATGGTATGCTCAATATCCTCAACATGAGCCATTTCTGTGCTTTGGTGCATATTCCTCAGCGGGATTGATATTGCACCTACGATCGCGCCCTTATTGCCGTAGCGCTGAATGGCTGCCGTATCCGTACCGCCCGCAGGTAGTAGCTCCAACTGTGTTTTAATACCTTCCTTACTAGCAAGTTCTTTGAGGTAATTGACCATCCGGTAATCGGAAATAACCGAGCCGTCGAGGACCTTGATGGCCGTTCCCGCACCCAGGGAAGTTACCGTTTCATGGGGGCTGGCACCGGGTACGTCGTAAGCAATAGTGACGTCGAGTCCGAAGCCAAAATCGGGATCGATGTGGCCAACGCTCCCCATTGCTCCACGGAGGCCTACTTCCTCCTGTACCGTGAAAGTAGCGTAGAGATCGTAAGGTAACTCCTGGCCCTTCAGGCGGCGGAGTGTCTCGATAAGGATGAAAACCGAAACGCGATTATCCAGCGATTTACTCGTCACGCAGTCTCCAATCTCAGTAAGTGCCCGCTCGCGGGAGATGGGATCACCCACACGCACCCACTTCTCTACCTCCTCCTTCGTCATGCCGGTATCAACGAAATACTCGTTGAGTGGAACCACGTTCTTGCGTTCCTCCGGCTTCATGATGTGAATAGGCTTACAGCCAAGTACGCCTAGTACATCTTTACGACCATGCACAATCACTCTTTGCGCCGTCAATGTTTTAGGATCAAATCCACCCAGCGGCAGGAAACGGAGAAAGCCTTTGTCATCGATGTAGTTAACGATGAAACCGATCTCATCCATGTGTGCACCCACCATCACCCGTTTGGGATTCTTACCACGGCGGATGGCCATCACATTGCCCATGTTATCTACCTGAACCTCATCGGAAAGGTCCGTTACTTCACGGATTACGAGTTCACGGATACGTCGCTCAAAACCGGAGACACCGGGGGCTTCACAGATAGCTTTAAGCAAAGGAAGATTCAGCATAAAAAAGTAGTAACTAGTGTGAATGAAATCGCGTAAAAGTAACGCTCGTTACCGACATAAACCTTTTAGTCCTTCTAATAAGCCAGAGCAACCCAACCTTTCGCAATAATTACCCCTTTCGCATCACCCGCTAAAACCAGTACCCCAGATTAAAGTAAACCTCCTCACCTACGTTACCCTGTGCATAAGTTAGCTCCAACGGGCCGAGCGGAGAACTAAAGCCGTAAGTGATCCGGGCGGCCCCCAACCAGCGGCGGCTCACAGAGGTTGATATTCCTTCTGCGTTACCCAAGTGCGCTGCGCGAGCGCCTAGCGTGAAGAAATGATTTCCTACGGGATGGAAGCGGGTAGTAAATTCCCCCATTAACAGGTCATCGCCCGAAGCCTGCCCTAATTTCAGACTGGGAAACAGTTTGAAGTTGTTCATCAGGTTACGGTTGTTACTCCCCAGGTAATAACGGAAAGGAAAGGAAGAGGTTCCGATAAAGCCACCTGCCATAACCTCAAGGCCGAGGCTAAACTTTTTACCAAGCGGCTGATAGATCAGAAACTCAACATCTCCGTTATAAGTCCATTGATCCTCGTTTGCAACGGGCTCACCGAGGTTCCAAATAGCCCGGGCTTTAGCGCTGATAGAGAAGCCCGACATCGGGAAGTTTCGGTTGTCCAGTTTATCATAGAGGAAGTAGGCCTTGGGGATAAAGTAGTTATCATCCCCCAGGCGGAATCCATCCGTATCTGCGGCTCCAGCAAGTTGGCTGGAAGCATTTTGGTAATACTTCAATTCTGCAGCGATGCCGGTAAATGAGTTGTCCGTCTGGCGGAAATCCCAATAGGCTTCGACGTTCAGGTCGGTAAAACGAAAGTCTAGCTGCTCAATCTGTAGTCCACCCGGGGTTACCATCAGGTCGGGCAAATCAATCCCAACTTCAGCGTAATGGAGCCGGCTGCGCAGCCCGATAGCTGAGCCATTAACTCTGTTGAAACGGTAGTCAAAACGGTAACGAAAACGACTACCGCCAATCAGGTCAATGGTCGTTTGAGTGTTGTCCCATAAAATATCATTAATCGTAAGGCCAGCCAGAATATTCGCGCGGTAAACCTCGTCGTAGTGCAAGCCCAGGCGGAGTTGCTGACCGAAATCAAGAGATTGCTTGAGCTGCAAAGCCAGCTTCACGGCATTGTCCTGATTTGGTCCAGGCATATCCGTCCAATCGTAATCAATGTTAGAGTAGCGGCCGGTGGCGTAGAGTGCAACAAGGCCTTCCCGAAAGTCCATCCAGCTTATTTTCCCTGGCAACTCGCCTTTAAAAAAGCTGAGCACTTGCCGTCGGCTCAGGTCGTTATTCCCCATAATTTCCACGATCGAAGCATTTAAATATTCTGGTATTTGGATACTGTCCACCGAAACTTTCTTTTGCTGGAGGTTAGCAATAGAATCAAGGGTGGGCAGTATTTTCCGGGCGGCTTCGCGGCCAGCTTTCACGAGGTCATCAATGGCTTCAAAGCTCAACTGTGTGTACTCCCCGAGGTCAGGGTCGATGTCAATATCGGTCAGTTTGTACTGCTCTATATTGCGTCGAGTAGCTTGAAAGAAGGCAATTTGGAGAAGTAATTGTCCTAAGGATTCGATGTCCTCAGCTTTAAACGGATCTTGTTCGACGGTAATACCAATCAAATAGTCCATTCCCTTATTTTTCACTTCTTCGGCGGGGTAGTTGTTAGAAACGCCGCCATCCGTCATCACGTGACCGTTCATTTCGTAAGGGCTGATGATACCCGGTAGCGCGGCGCTGGCCCGCATGGCGTCGGCCAGTTTGCCTTTTTCCAGCAGTACGGCCTCTCCGGTCTCGATGTCGGTACCAATGCAGAGGAAAGGAATGGGTAGCTTGTCGAAGTCTTTTATTTCGGCTACTCCAGCGGTCCAATGGCTGAACAGGTCGTGAATACGCTGCCCGTCGGAAAGGGCGGTGGGTAATACGATGGCAAAGTCTTTCAGGCTGAGGCCGATGAGGTAATACTCCGTGTAAATTTTCTCGTAGATGGTACGGTATTCGCGGCCAACCTCGTCCTGTAGCTCGGCCATGATGTCGGTTTTCCGTAGCATTTGTTCCAATTGGCCGGCAGAATAACCGGCGGCGTAGAGGCCGCCGACGATAGAACCCATACTGGTGCCACCAATATAATCTATTCGGACGCCGGCTTCTTCGAGTACCTGAAGTGCACCGATGTGTGCATAGCCTCTGGCACCCCCACCACTTAGTACAAGGCCTACTTTGAGGTCTTTTTGCTGGGCAGAGAGACTGAAGTTTAGGGCAAAAAAAGTTAGTGCTAGTAAGAGTATATTTTTCATTTCCTGGCGATGCTTTAGGTCAAGTAAAAGTACCGCTTGTTTGGCCATGGTTTTGAGGGCGCGGCCGCAGGTGCAATGAAAAGTTTAATCATCCAAAGTGAGCGCGTAAAACGACGCAAACGGTACGCACGGTAGCACCTCGATGGCTCCGTGACTCGCCAACTCTCCCCCCTAGTGGCAACAGCAACGCCATCTCGTGCGTTATAAAATTAAATTAAGGCAACGCACCTATGCTGCATTCACTTCGTCTGCTATTTTTCGTCTACTTTACGCTCGCCGCCGGCGCGCTAACGGCCCAGAATGAAGAAGGACTGATCTTCCTCCGCAATCCTTCTTTCGAGGATATGCCCCGCAACAGTTCCCCGCCCCGCGGCTGGACCAACTGCGGCGCTCCCGGTGAAACCCCACCCGACGTTCACCCCGATCCGGAATTCCTATTCAGGGTCGGCATGAAAGCCCAGCACGAGAACACCTTCCTCGGCATGGTCACCCGCGATACCGAGACCTGGGAAAGCGTCGGGCAGCAACTCAGCCAACCCTTTGTAGCTGGCCAGTGCTACCGGCTCGACATCCACCTCGCACGCTCCCTAACTTACCTGAGCATGAGCCGCATGACTCGTCAACCCACCAACTACGTGACGCCTGTTCGGCTTCGCGTATGGGGTGGCTACTCGATTTGCGACCGCGCTCAACTGCTCGGATCTTCCGGACTTGTAAGCAATTCCAACTGGCGCCAATACCGGCTAAAGCTGAGTCCCGAAGACGATTTTACCCACATTATCCTCGAAGCCTATTACCCCGAAGCTATCCTGCTGGCCACCAACGGAAATATCTTGGTGGACAATGCACGCCCGCTCGTGCCCATCGACTGTGAAGACGAAAGGGACATGCTAACCGACTTTCCCGTTGCCATAGCACCCAGCAACCCCGAAAAAAATATCGTCACCACCCCGGTACCGAAGCCAAAAAAAGTGCCATCCTACCCACCCAACACTTTCGTCCCCAAATTACCAGAAGAGCCCACCGTCCGCCTCGGCCAGACCGAAGCCATCCTGAAGGAAGGCGAAGTCTTCACCGTAGAGAATATTTCCTTCAAAACCAACAGCGCCGAGCTCGAAGGAGCGAGTGAGCAAGCGCTGCAGGAAATTGTAGAATTTATGAAAGACAACGACAATGTGATCGTGGAGATTGGTGGTCACGCAAGCCGCATGGCCACCGATTTCTACGCCTCCGACCTGAGCTCCGACCGTGCCAAAACCGTAGTCTCGTACCTCAAGCGGTACGACATCGGTTTCGAACGCCTGCTGCCCAAAGGCTACGGTAAAAGCCGCCCCGTCTGTCTGGATGACACCGTAGACTGCAACCGCAGAAACCAACGGGTAGAAGTTAAGATCCTTAAGATTCGAAACACTAAATAGTCTGTTAGTCTGTTAGTTCGTTAGTCTTTTAGACGCACACAGCCCCGGCAACAAGCATGTTGCCGGGGCTGTTTTGTCCTGCCCGCCTAACGGACCAGTAGACTAACGAACTAAAAGACTAATCACTCTTCTTCGTCGCCGCCAAACAGGTCATTGTCCTTCATAAAGTGGTACCACTTCAGCAGGCGCTTGATGTCGGATACGTGAACCTGTTCTTGGTCAAAATTCGGCAGAACATCTGCGATATACTCGAAGAGGAGGTCTTTGCTTTCGTTGGGCTTTGGCGCGGGGTTGTCTTCGGCCTGTTCGTTCATGCGGGCAAAAAGCTTGTTGATCGGCTCGGCCTCACCGTCGTCGGTGTACATGGCCATGCTCTCCAAAGGGGCAAACTGGTGCTTACGCTGGGGGGCAAAGCGGCGCTTACCGTCGGCCAGAGATTCAATGATCAGTCCGCCCTTACGCTCGGTTACCGCTTTGTAGAGGCCGGGGAGGCCGGTTACTGCGAGGATTTCGCTTAGTTTCATGCTGGTTATTTTTTGCAAAGGTAATGCGTGAAGTGGGTTTAACCGGATGACTTATTTTTCCACAGCAAACGCCAAGGCGCTGCGCGCCAAATATTATCTCACCGAACTGCACGGAATTTCACGGAGGCTATCTTCACAATAAAATATAGGAAAATAGCCCTCCTCAAAATCATGCTATTAACCTCTGTTCTTGCTCAGACGGATAGCATCAGTACAGGGCAACGGCCCCTCAATTTTATTTCCACTAAATTCCTGGAAACCAGATTAGAAGAATTCAAGAAACTTAGGGTTGAAAACCGCGACTAGTAAGAAAGCAAGTCCTCAATAGCTCCAACCAACCGCGCTTCCGGCATATAATCCACCTCCAAAGCAGCAGCAAACGGTACCGGCGTGTCCATCGCGGCAAGACGGCGAACGGGCGCGTCGAGGTCTTCGAAACAGTGTTCCCCTATCCAGGCGGCGAGCTCGCCGCCGAAGCCACCGGTCAGGGAAGCTTCGTGAAGGATAAGGGCGCGGGAGGTTTTCTTCACGGTCGCGGCGATGGCGTCGTAATCCAGCGGGGCGAGAGTACGCAGGTCGATAATTTCAGCGTCAATGCCCAGTTCTTCGACAGCTTTCAACGCCCAGTGTACGCCCATTCCGTAGGTAATGATGCTCAGTTCGTTGCCAGCACGGGCAACGGCAGCTTTGCCAATTTCGGTGTGATAGTAGCCTACGGGGACGTCTCCGCTCAGGCTGCGATAGAGGGCTTTATGCTCAAAGTACAGTACGGGATTGGGGTCCGCCAGGGCAGCGATGAGCAAGCCTTTAGCGTCAGCGGGATTGCTGGGGTAGACAATCTTCAGGCCGGGCACGGAGGTAAACCAGGCTTCCATCGTCTGGCTGTGGTAGGGGCCGGCTCCCACGCCGCCGCCAACGGGCAAGCGCACGGTCACGTCGGCGCTCTGGTTCCAGCGGTAGTGTTGCTTAGCGAGGTTGTTCACGATCTGGTTGAAGCCGCAGGTCACAAAGTCACCGAACTGCATCTCCACCATCGCCTTGCCGCCGGCGATGCTGAGGCCCAGACCGATGCCGACGATGGCGCTTTCGCAGAGAGGGGTATTGCGAACGCGGGCGGCGCCAAACTCGGCCATAAATCCGTCGGTAATCTTGAAGACGCCACCGTAGTCGGCGATGTCCTGGCCCATTAACACCAGGTCTTCATGGGCGCGCATACCTTCTCGCAATCCATCAGAAATGGCGTCGATGACCCGCATTTCCGATGTTTCCGTAGGCGCAGCCGCAGGTGCAGAAAAGGTTGAAGGAGCAAATATCTCCTCTAACTCTCGGTCAACGTCGCCGACGGTAGCTGGCATAGAACCAGCGATTTTCAAGCCCGTATCAATTTCTTTTTTGATGATTTTCTCCATGGCCTGACGCTCTTCGGCCGTGAGCCAACCCTTGGCAATGAGGTGATCGGCGAAGTTGTTAACCGGGTCACGTTGTTTCCAGGCTTCGATTTCTTCCTTCGGAACGTACTTCACCCCGCTCGCCTCCTCATGGCCGTGAACCCGATAAGTCATGCATTCAAGCAAAACGGGCTCAGGGTTCTCGCGCATCTCCGCAGCCAACTTCGAAACCGTTTCGAAGACTTCAAGGATGTTATTGCCATCGATGGTGAGGGAGCGCATACCGTAGCCCGCACCCCGGTCGGACAGCTGCTTACAGGCATACTGTTCGGATACGGGGGTAGACAGGCCCCAGCCGTTGTTTTCCACTACGAAAAGTACCGGTAACTTCCAGACGGCGGCGGTGTTGAGCGCTTCGTGGAATTCGCCCTGGCTTGTGCCTCCGTCGCCCGTAAAGGCAAGGCTGACTTTCTTGTCACCAAGCAATTTATGCCGCAGCGCCACGCCCGCCGCTAGGCTGAGTTGAGGACCGAGGTGAGAAATCATCCCTACAATCTTATGCTCCTGGCTACCGAAGTGGAAGCTGCGGTCGCGCCCCTGGGTAAATCCTCCTGGCTTGCTCTGCCACTGGGCGAAGAGCCGCTCTAACGGAACCTCCCGGGTGGTGAACACCCCGAGGTTGCGGTGCATCGTGAATAGGTACTCGTCCGGCTCAAGCGCAGCGGCGCAGCCGACGCTGATGGCCTCCTGGCCGATGCCAGCAAACCACTTGGAGATAACGCCCTGGCGGAGTTGCTTGAGCATCTTTTCCTCGATGAGGCGCGGACGGAGTAGCTGCTGGAAGAGGGCTTGTTGAGTGGCCTTCTTTGTGCGGTACTTCTTGTACGTTAGTGGTGGTAGTGTGGTGGTGCTGGCGGTCATAGTCTGGTGGTGGTAGGGCTGCTCCGAGTGCTGATCGATGCCAAACATCTCATTGCCTTGCGGGGCATTCCCCGAACTCCGCTCGATGCTTCGCATTTCGCTACGTCCGGAGTTAAAACGATTCGATGCCTCCGGGATCCCGGATGGTGGGGTAAAGTTACTACCAACGCGTTAACTTTACCTGTCTATAAATAAGATCCTCATGCGTGCCCTACTCTGCTCCTTCATTCTCGTCCTTACATCCTGCGTCTGCGCCCAAATAGCCCCAGAAGTCCGCGCAACAAAAACGCCGAACGAGACCATCAACAACGTCTTCGCCGCCATGAAGGCCAGCGACACCACGGGCCTGCGCACCTACTTTCACCCAGACGCGACGCTGCACAGCGTGGTCACCAAACCGACGGGAGAAACCGTTATCTCCGCTGGCAGTATCGACAAATGGTTCCTCGGCATACAAAAAACAGAAGCGGGTGACTGGGAAGAAGAGCTCAACTACACCGAGCTGAACATCGACGGCCACCTGGCCAGCGCCTGGACACCCTACGTGTTCAACTATAAAGGTGAGCTTCACCACTGCGGCGTCAATGCTTTTCAACTCGTGAAGGACGGCGCCGAAGGCCAGTGGCGCATCCTCCACATCACCGATACCCGCCGCGATGCCGCCGGCGACTGCGAGCCCGTGCGCAAGCAAACACCCCACGAAGCCATCGAGGCCCTCGCCACCGGCTGGCACAAAGCCGCCGCCGATGCCGACTCCACCATCTTCTTCGACGCAATGACCGACGATGCCGTCTACATCGGCACCGACAAGGGAGAACACTGGACGAAAGCCCAATTCCTCGGCTTCGCCTCGCCTTATTTCGCCCGTGGTAAAGCCTGGGATTTCAACGCCACGGAGCGCCATATCTTCTACGACCCCAACCAGCAAGTTGCTTACTGGGACGAGCTGCTGCACACCTGGATGGGTCCCTGCCGTGGCACCGCCGTAGTAAAGCGCGACGGGCCGAACGGTTGGAAGATTGCGCACTACACGCTTAGCGTTACCGTGCCTAACGATAAGGTCGAAGGATTTATGGAGCTTACCGGAGAGCCACGAAAAAGTCGGAATTAAAGTATCTCCCACAGCACCCATAGCACCGATAAGCGCCAGCTTTCGACTCCTTACCTTTTCCAACTTCGCTACATGTACCTCCCGCTGCTAAAAACCCTGATCTCCACCCCATCCCTCTCCCGCCAGGAGGACCGGACGGCGGACATCATAGAGGCTTTCCTCCACGACCAGGACCTGAGCCCAAACCGTCACCTCAACAACGTCTGGCTAAAGTCCCGCAACTGGGTTGAAGGCCAGCCGGTCATCCTCCTCAACAGCCACCACGACACGGTAAAAGCAGCCGCTGGCTACACCCGCGACCCACATAAAGCGGAGGTAATTGACGGCAAACTCTACGGCCTGGGCAGCAACGATGCTGGCGGAGCGCTCGTCTGTCTCATCTCCGCCTTCGTGAAGCTGGAGAACGACCCCAGCCTTGGTTGCAACCTCATCCTGGCCGCCACAGCCGAAGAGGAAATCAGTGGTCCGAACGGCATTGCCGCCCTATTACCGCTGCTCGGTCAAATTGACGCGGGAATCGTCGGCGAGCCAACCCTCCTTGATTTAGCCATCGCCGAACGTGGACTGGTTGTCATCGACGGTGAAGCGAAAGGCGTTTCTGGCCACGCTGCCCGCAAAGAAGGGGTGAACGCGCTCTACCTGGCCCTAGACGACATCGCCGCCATCCGCAACCACCTTTTCACCCGGCCCAGCGAATTACTCGGTCCAACTTCAGCCAATGTAACCGTTCTAAACTCTGGCACCCAGCACAACGTCGTACCCGATCGGGCGACCTTTCTGATCGATCTGCGGGTTAATGAAGCCTACCGTAATGAAGAGGCCGTAGCGGAATTACAAGCTATTTGCCAATATGCAGCGCTAGTACCAAGGAGTTTGCGCCTCCAATCCAGCGGTATTTTCATAGAGCACCCGCTGGTGCGGGCAGGGCTTACCGTTCGCCCCGAAGCAAAGGCCTACGGCTCCCCTACCCTTTCCGATCAGGCGCTGATGCCTTTTCCTACGCTTAAACTCGGGCCTGGCGATAGTGCCCGTAGCCATACGGCAGATGAGTTTATTTTCGTGGCGGAAGTCGAGGCTGGTCGAGAGATGTATGTTTCACTATTACGGACGGCTTACCCCGGATTTCGCCTGGGGTAAACACGAAAGAATATCGCTTTATGACTGCTCCGTACGGGAGAGACCGGTCAGAAAAACCTTCAATTTGCGTCTTACACATCTAGAGGAGTGCGTATCTTATGTTCCTCAACATAGGCCAACGAAATTTTATTTTCACCGCCAGGCAGCGTTCTCTTTCCCCCCACCGTTTATCTGGTAGTTTTGATGATGAAAGATTATATAGCATCACTTTATTCTCACTAGTAATTTTGTTTTATAGGCTGTTTAAGAAAATGGGGAAGCCGGACAAAGTGTTCGTCTCCCCCATTCTTTTTGTTAGTGGCGAACTAAAAGCCCTCCCCGATCATTTTTAAGGTTCAATCTAAACGATACCCTATGCTCGGAGATATGATGAACCAGATGCAAGAAATGCAAGAGCAGATGCAAAAGCAGCTTGCCGCCCAGTCGTTTACCGCCGAAGCAGGTGGTGATGCCGTGACTGTAACCTGCTCCGGCGCCCGCGAGATCACCAACGTGAAGATCAACCCCGAATTACTGGACCCCGAAGATGCCGAAGGCTTGGAAGACCTTATCGTTGTAGCCGCCAACCGCGCGCTGGCAAAAGCGGTGGAATACGAACAAGGCCAGGCGGGTTCTATGATGAACAATATGCTTCCCGGCGGTCTTGGCGGCCTCTTTGGCGGATAAGCACCGGCCGATATATTTGCTACTTTAACAGGGGTTTGCCTTTCAGCTCAGCTCCCTTTCCTTTTCTCCTTTTCCCCCCTTTGCATGCAGGAATTAGCCGGAATTATTATTCTCGGAATCTTTGCCCAGTGGCTAGCTTGGCGCATACGCGTACCCGCCATCCTTCCCCTAATTGTGGCAGGCCTGCTCGTGGGGCCGATATCAACCCTGCTTACCGCAGATGGTGCGAAGCTGATCAACCCGATTTTCAACGGAGAGACGGGGCTATTCCCCGGCAAGTCCTTATTTTACTTCGTAAGCCTAGCCATCGGTATTATCCTCTTTGAAGGCGGGCTCACGCTAAAAATCAAGGAAGTCAAGGAAACGCAGCGTACTATCCTGCGGCTGATTTCCATCGGTAGCCTTATCACCTTCATCGGTGCTGGCTTCGCGTCTCACTACATCATGGAGCTTAGCTGGAGCATCAGTTTTCTCTTTGCCGGCCTTATCATCGTCACCGGGCCTACGGTGATTGCACCGATACTCCAAAACATCCCGCTTAACCGCAACGTAGCGACCGTTTTGAAGTGGGAAGGCATTCTGATCGACCCAATCGGAGCTTTGGTGGCCGTCCTCGTTTTCGAGTTTATCAAGTCTGCAGGGCACGATGCTAACTTCACGATCCACGCTTTCGGCACGTTCATGAATATCGTTATCATCGGTAGCACCTTCGGCTTTTCGGCAGGGATGGCACTTTATCATATTATCAAAAGAGAGCTGGTTCCCCATTATCTACTGAACGTTTTCGTACTCGCCTACGTACTGATGATCTTTGTGGGCAGCGACATGGCGGCGCACGAATCCGGCCTGCTGGCGGTAGTTGTAATGGGATTGGTTTTAGCGAACAACGACGTACCTCGTATCGAGGAGATCCTCTCCTTCAAGGAAAGCCTTAGCGTTCTACTAATCTCCATTTTATTCATTTTGCTTGCGGCCAATATGGACATATCGGAGTTGGAGTTGCTCTACGAAGACTGGCGACCAATAGCACTCTTCGGCTTTGTGGCCCTGGTGCTTCGCCCGTTGAGCGTATTCGTCAGCACCTACGGCGGCAACCTCAACTATCAGGAAAAACTCTTTATCAGTTGGGTGGGGCCGCGCGGTATTGTTGCGGCCGGTATCGCTTCTCTTTTTGGCCTTACTTTGTCAGACAGAGGAGTACCAGGAGCTGAGTACATCACGCCCCTGGTCTTTATGATTGTGCTTGGCACCGTTTTATTGAATGCTACTACGGCCCGGCTGATCGCCCGTTTACTTGGGGTAGTCCAAGATGTTTCCGGGGGCGTTCTCATCCTTGGTGCCAACGACTTCGCCATCACCATTGGCAAGTACCTCAAGGACAGTGGCCGGATGGTGCACCTTGTTGATTCCAACCCCGGCCACATCACTAAGGCGGAGCGAGCAGGACTGGAAGGCATCGTGGCCAATATCTATAATGCCGATCTTGCTGAACGCTACGAGCTCCTCGACGTAGGGTACCTTCTAGCCTTTACCAGTAGCGACGAAGTGAACGACTACGCGCTTAGCCGCTACGAGAAAATATTTGGCGAGAGCGGTGCTTACCGTCTCATTACGGTAGATGAACTCAAGGGCCGAATGACGCCTTCAGAAGACAGTGTCTTCAGCTACACCGAAGATTTTATCAACCTCAGCGAGTCTAACCGGGAGTCCGCCATCGTTCGCGAAGTAGCGTTCACGACCACCGCCCAGCTTCTGGAGCTGATGGCCCACGCCGCCGCTGATGTGGACACCGCGCCGCTCTTCATCAAATACCCCGACGGGCAGTTGCACGTCATCCCTAAGGACCCAACCGTATTTGAGATCACAACCGCCACTACCTGCCACCTCGTTTATATGGGTTCTGAGTTGCCTGCCACCACCGGGGCTCATCAAAAAACGGAACCGGAGGAAGGTAGGTAGAAGCTAGGAACTAGAAACTAGGTAGCTAGAAGCTAGGTAGCTAGGAACTAGAAACTAGGTAGCTAGAAGCTGGTTTTCTAGTTCTTAGCTCCCTAGTTTCTAATGCGGCGCGGCCGTGATTTATGAACGAAGCTAAAGTGCAGGTGCACGGGAAGAGACAACAAGGAGCCAGCTTACTACGTTTACACGATACCCCTCTCATCGAACCTTCGGTCGATAATACTACAACCAATCTCTCACTATGCGCTTTCTGCTAACCATGGCCCTTTTGGCCTGCGCCGCGATTTCCTTTGCACAGGACCCGGCCGACATTTACCACAAGACTGTCGACCTCGATGAGATCAACCAGATAAGTTTCGATGTCTACAAAGACGACCAGTTGGAGATCAAAACCTGGCCAGGAGATGATATCCTAATTGAGACCAGTGTTAAGCTCAACAACGGTGATCCGCACATCCTTAAGTTTTTCCTCGGTAAGAAGCGCTGGGATTTAGCCGAAGAAGTGTCCGGAGACCAGCTAAAGCTAGAGAGCGTGGACAAGCAGCGCCGCGTAGTTCAAGGCACCGAATTTTCCACCTCTGAGACGGTTAATATCGTTGTCTACATACCCGAATATTTTTCGGAGTCAGAAGATAAGACCTACCGACGGCAGAGTAGGTAGTACGTAGTCGCTGCCGCACGTCATAGTGTGGATGCTCTCTTCGCTCGTAGCGGTACTACCTTTGCCGATAATCCCACTCAAGAGAGGCGGAGCCGTACGCGAGCAAAACGACGACCCCATTGAAACTTGCGCCTCGGATCCCCACTTCAACTATGCTCAGGGCACGTCGAAGTGGAGAACAAAAGCGCTCTGGTTAAGCGGTAATTACTTCTTTCCTCCTACCTACAATAATACATTGCTATTAATGTCAACCACCTTCGAAATAAAACTCCCGCCCACCGACCTTCACGACCCCGAGGCGCTACGCCGTGCCGTTCTTCGCCAGGGCCCGTTGCCCGCCGCTGATGTGGGGGAGATCATTATTGAGCGCCGGAGTATCGATGCTCGGAGCTCGCGACCTGTTTTCCGTATGCGAGTATCTGTGCTCGGGCCTAAAGAGACTTTCACTCCCGAGGCACCGGTTATGGACGCCTACGGAGACGTATCCGAAAAGCCTGCCGTAGTCATCATTGGTTGCGGGCCCGCCGGGATGTTTGCCGCCCTGGAACTCATCGAACTCGGTCTCAAGCCCATCATCATCGAACGGGGAAAAGACGTTCAAGCACGGCGGCGCTCGTTGCGCGCCATTCAGCAGTTTGGGACGGTAGACCCCGACTCTAACTACTGTTTTGGAGAAGGCGGTGCCGGAACCTATTCCGACGGTAAGCTCTACACCCGCAGCCTCAAACGCGGTAATTTTCAAAAAACCCTCAACATTCTCGCGGAGCACGGTGCCCAGTCGGACATTCTGATCGACGCCCATCCACACATCGGTTCCAATAAGTTACCGAAAGTGGTGGCTAACATGCGCGCGACCATCTTACGCTGCGGCGGTGAAATTCGCTTCGGCCACCGGATGACGGAGCTGGAACGGGACGATAAAGACATCCAAGCACTCATCATCCGGGATGCGGAAGGTGAAACCTACCGCCTCGAAGCCAAAGCCTATATCATGGCTACGGGCCACTCCGCCCGCGACGTGTACGAATTACTCCACCGCCACAACGTCCGGCTGGAAGCAAAGCCCTTCGCCCTCGGCGTCCGGATCGAGCATCCACAACCGCTAATCGACCGCATTCAGTACCGCCAACCGGAGCGGGAAGAGAACCTACCGGCGAGCAGCTACAAGCTCGTTACCCAAGTAAAAGGCCGTGGCGTCTTTAGTTTCTGCATGTGCCCCGGTGGCCTGGTCGTCCCGGCCGCCACCGCCCCTGGAGAGATCGTGGTGAACGGGATGAGCCTTTCCCGCCGCGATAGCCCCTACGCCAACTCCGGCACTGTCGTCGCAGTAGAACTTGAAGACCTAAAGCCCTACGAAAAACATGGTGTCTTTGCCGGCCTCGAATTCCAGAAAGACGTAGAACAACGGATGTTTAAAGCAGGCAACGGCAGCCAGGCAGCTCCAGCCTCCCGACTAACTGATTTCACGAAGAGTAAAATCTCTAAGGACCTCCCCGACACCAGCTATATCCCAGGCTTGATCCCCGCCCCATTACACCAGATATTACCGCAGTCCATATTCAGTCGCCTGCAACAAGGCGTCCAGGATTTTGGCCGTAAGATGAAAGGCTACTACACCGAGGAAGCGAACGTGATCGGCGCCGAAAGCCGGACTTCCAGCCCCGTACGCATTCCCCGTGATCAGATGGGTTACCAACATCCGGACCTACCAAGCCTTTACCCATGTGGTGAAGGCGCAGGCTTCGCAGGAGGTATTCTTAGTGCTGCTATGGATGGGCAGAATGTCGCTCAAGCTGTAAAAATCAGTCTTTTAAGTCGTTAGCCTTTTAGGGACGCCGTATAAATAACTTACGCCTTTTTGGCCATCTTATTTTGCCCCCTAATATCAGAAAGCAACTGAATATTCTTTGGGGTCGGGACGGTAAAATTTTTGAACTCCTGTATGATCTTACTTACGGGATACTGGAGGAATCGGTGCTAACTCTTCCCAACGGCATCCAGGGGCTATTTATTAGCCCGCTTTGCTCCCTTACTCCGTGTTGCGCCTACACTTCGGCTCCACTCAGCAACCACGACCGCGCCCAATAATGAAAAATCACCCTCCGAACCTAGTCCACAGTAATGGGCCGACAGCCGCAACGAATAAAATGAGGTGGAGAAACTCCGCCCGCCCCTTCGGCAACAAAATAAAGCCTAAACCCACCAGCAAACCCAGCGGACAAACTAAGACCTGCATAAAAGGTAACAACCCAGTACTGCTGAGCAGCAAACTCAGCGCACCAAAAAATAGTACCCAGGAAACGATACCCGCATTTTTTTTTCCCTCAATATTGAGCAGCTGAACCTCCTGACCATAAGATACAATGGCAAATAAAAGAAGAACGGCTAGTGCAATCAGCCCCGGCAGAAATTGAGAATCAACTCCGGATAAAGACAGTAGGCCAAAGCCCGAAAAATGTCTCCCAATAGCACCATCCCAATTCCCGAAAAGGTAAACCAGCATAAAGGCCAGGAAGTACATCACCCCCCCTCCCACAAGCATTTGTAGAACACTACGGGTATCCGGCCGCCGGAGCACCCCCATCCCGATAATAAAAGCCGGAAGCAAACAGAGGTAAAGTGGGACGAACAGGGAAGCAACACCCAACCACGCCCCCGTATTGAACAGTGCTACAGCTGCCTCATCTTTCTTATAAACCCTTGCCAACGAAAGCAGCCCGAGCATAAGGCATAAATTGGCAAAGTGTAGTGCCTGTAATTCGCGGAAAGCAGGAACCAGCGCCCAACAAAGGACGATGAAAAGCCCTGGAAATTGAGTGACTTTACGCGACAACCGGTGCCTTGTGACCAGTACGTTAGCGATAATACCCTGTAGAGTCACCAGCACAACTGGAAGTAATAGCACCAGCCAGCGCTGTTCCCCGACCCAGTCGATTACCAGCCTACCAGCGACACCATTAATTACCTCCGTACCCACGACATCCGGCGTACCGAAGAAGGCCGGAAGCTGCAGCAGCAAAGCATAAAAAAAAAGCAGTAGGCCGGCAAAGGCTTGATTGGTTCGAAAAAGAGAGAGCAAAATAATGATGTGATTGAGGTACGTTAAAGATAGGAGGCAAACACACCTTCCGAAAGAAAATGAACAAAAAATTCAATTATCCGCTAGGAAAACCACCTTTTATCCCCAACATTTTTCTTACATATACTAAAAATCCCCATTGGTTTGCCGTTCCGTATCGGCAATTAACTCTTTGGCGGCGGCGTAGGCGGCCGCGAGATCATCCGCTTTGTCCTGGCCGGCATAGAGGGCCATTTCGCAGCGCTGGAGCAGTTGGTCGTAGCGATCAGTGAGGTTTAAACTAGCACCAGCCGAGCTCAGTTTTTCACGGATGTTGCGGCGGGTCAGATTCACCACAGGCAGCTCGAATTTATCGCGGAGGTAACCAAGCAAAGAGCTTTCGACGGCATCGTAGAAAGCCCGGGCCTCCACTTTATCCAGATGCGTTTTAGCTAATTTTAAACGCTCGGTTGCGGCGCGGGCGGCGCGTTCGCGAGCCAAGGCTACTGGGTCGCGGTTATCCAGGTGATCGCGGTAGCGTTGCAGACTAATGAGCCCTCCGGCCAAAAGCAGCGGAAGAAGGAAAAGGCCCCAGAAAAGCGGCTGACCAATAAGCGTACTGCCGTAAAACTTTCCAGCTGGCAGTTCGGTAACCGGCAAAAGAATGAGTTTGGCTTCCTCCGTGGCGGTTGTGTCAATCGCGTAGATGGTATTACCGGAGCCAGCAGCAACGTTAATGTTAAAAGCCGTGGGGGCATGAACGACGTAGCGCGCGCTGTCAACATCGAAGTAGTTCATGGCGGGGCGCAGGTCATAGACCCCCGCCCGTTTCGGCACTACTTTATACTCGAATATTTTGCGGCCGAGCATCCCGGTAGGGCTGTCAAGAAACTCTTCGGAAATGATGTTAGGGTCATAGATATTCCAGTCTTTTTCGCTTACGGGCAGGAAGGTTTCTAGCCGTTTAATATCGCCTTCGCCGGTGACGGTGATGCGTAAAGTCAGCGCATCCTCGGTCGTCATCCGGTCACGATCAGCCTGGACCTGCATCCGGTATTCGCCGACGCCGCCGCTGAAACTGGCTGGGCGAGGCTGGGGCAACTCGCTTACATATATATACAGCGAATCCGTATTCAGCGGAATCTGTTCGGTGAAACGGCGGGAGTAGCTGCTGTTGCCCTGGTAGCGCAGTGCGCCCAGAATCATGCGGTAAGGAGTGATCGTTATCCGTCCACTTTTAGTAGGAAATAGGGCGATACTGAGCAGGGTCCGCCGTTGGTATTCACGGCCGTTTTCGATGATGGCACGGGGGCGACCGTCGTACTGCCGGCGGGGTTGGGCGTAAAACCCGTCGTAGTCCGGCTCCTGCACGAGGTTACGGGAAATTACATTGGTAGTGGCGTAGAGGTTCAGGTTTAGAATAATCTGCTGGCCAACAAAGGCGGTGTCCGTAGACAGTTCGGCGCGCAAGAAATCATCGGGTGTTCCGGCGGCGGCAGCGTTTGCTTCCAGTACGTCTACAGATTTTGAGTTGGTTCGGTACGTTCGCCCACTGGCCCGGATGGAGGCGGGCCCGATGGCAAACTTGCCCGTCCGTTTCGGTTGTAGCTGCCAGCTATAGCTCAGGTAACTAGTGCCGACCCCATTGATAATGGAGGTGCCAAGTGAGCGCATAGGCCCGCGCATAACGATGAAGTTGTCGAATTTAGGCGGCAAAAGCTCATTGCCCTGGGCGTTACTCAACGTTAGCTTATACTCCAGGGTGCTATTCTTAAGCATCTTCGTTTTGCTAACTTCGGCGGCGAAGGTGATGTCCTGGTGCTGGGCGGCCAGATTTTGGGCGCTTGCGCAGGTGCAGAGTAAAAGTAGTAGAGCAAAGAGGTGGTGCATTGGAGGTCGTTGGATATGGCGGGGGTATAAAGTGTAGGGCATGCTCCGTATGGTAGCGGGTTAGAGTTGAACTGAGAGGGGGCAAGCCCCGCCCGTACGAAGAGAGTATTGAGGAGTCTGAGGCATCACCAACCCTTACCGTTTTTGCAGCTGGAGCGAGCCCCTTTCTGAAGCTTCTTCATTGTCTCTCTCTCCGCCTCTTCAGCGATGCCCAGTTGGCGTTCGGCTTCTTCGCGGCTCATCTTTGGCTGGTTGCGGTTGGCCTTGGATTCGCCATTCTGACCGGCTTGTTGCTGCTGCTGTTCTTTCTGGTCCTGAGGGTCACCGTCTTGTTGCTGCTGGTCCTTTGGGTCTTGTTGCTGGTCACTGTCACTTTCTTGGTCCGAATCTCCCTGCTGCGGGTTGTCCTGGCCTTGCTCCTGCTGGTCGTTCTCCTCGTCCTGATCTTGAGGGTCACCTTCCTTACTTTCCTGATTTTCCTGCTGCTGTTGCTGCTGGAGGCGGCGGATAGCCTTGCTGAGGTTGTACTTCGTCTCCTGGTCGTCCGGGTTAATGCGTAGGCTCTGTTTGTAGGCTTCCACGCTCTCCTTATAGTTTTCCTGACGGTACTGCGCGTCGCCGAGGTTGCGGTAGGCGCTGGAGGTAATATCAGGATCTCTGCTCAGGCTAGCGGCCTCTTCATACTTCTTGGCGGCCTCCTCATAGTCTCCGCCTTCGTAAAGAGCGTTGCCAAGGTTGTAGTTCCCCTTGGCGGAATTATCAGACTCGAGCGCGCGGTTGTACTCCGACTTTGCTTCGTCGAAGTTTTTGTCTTTGTAAGCCTTGTTGCCGCTGCGTAGGGCGCGGTGGCTGGTTTGAGCTTCAGCGGCGCTTAGTGTCGCTAAGGTTAGGAGTAGGATTAGTAGGTAGCGCATGGTTTTCTGGTGGAAGTCAGGGAAGACCTCGGACTTCGTCCGAGGTTGTCTAAAGAGAATGTCGCTTTGCGACTATAACGCGAAGGACCGGTTAGATTTCTAGCTCCGCCGCCCGCTTCCTGTCCTTTCGCCCGATGGAAAACTCGAAGAGAAGCAGGAGGATCGCCGGAGCGAGGAACCAGTAGAAATAACTGTCGTAGGTAGAAAAAGATTGGCTCTCGAACTCTTGTTTTTCAATACCGTCGACCTTCGCCTTAATGGCTTCGGCCAGGTTTTTACTGTCCCCAGAGAGGGGAAAGTAATTGCCTCCGCCGGCGGAGGCGATGGCCTCCAGCGTTGCGGGATCGGCGTTGGTAGTGGCCGGACCGCCGCCGTTTTGGCGAACGTAATCTTTACGGCCATTCGGTAGGTCCAACGGCATGAAGCTACTCTCTTGCTTACCGACGCCGATGGTGTAAATCATCAGGCCCGCATCGTGGGCACGGTTGGCCGCTGCAGCTGCGGAGCCGTCGTGGTCCTCTCCGTCGGAGATAATAATGAGGGCGCGGTGATTGGCGCTGCCTTCTTCATAGGCTTCCTCGGCCCGGTCAATGGCTTCACCGAGGTTGGTGCCCTGAGCGGAGATCTGGTACGGCCCGGCGGTGGAGATAACGGATTTGATGAAGGCGTAATCGGTCGTGAGTGGCGCCTGCATCAAGGAGGTGCAGGTGAATAGTTCTATGCCAATGTTGTTGCCCACCAGCTCGTCCACGAGCGTAGTGGCAAAGTAGCGCGCCCGCTCCATCCGGCTGGGTTGTACGTCTTCGGCTAGCATGGAATTAGAGACATCGAGGGCGAGAATCACATCGATACCCCGTCGCTTCACCTCCTGCCGTTCGGCGGCCCACTGGGGGTTCGTCATCGCGACGGAGAGTAGGGGGATTGAAATTAACAAGAGTATGAACTTGGTCCACGGCAAGCGGCGGTTCATTCCCGGAGCTAGTTGCTCCATCATTTCCCGGTCGGCGAAGCGGTCGAGCGCAGCACGGCGGCGGTTCCAGTACCACAGGAACAAACCGATCAGGATGGGAACGGCTAGAAGGAGGTAGAGGTATTCGGGGTTTTGTAAGCGGAACATTTACATGGTTTCAAAATGCAAGATACGTGTTTCCGGTCATTGCTAACCTCGATGGTTTACGCTTAAGGCTATTACCATCTCGCTCCACCCCTCGTTACGCTAGTGTAATTTCAACTTGAGCAAAAGATATACCTTGTGGCTTTGCACCTGAAAATACCGCACGATGCGTTACCTTATTATCCTGATTATACTCCTACCTACTTGCTTATTTGCCCAGAAGAACGATGTCAAAATCTTTGGCAAGGGCTAGTATTTGAGTGTTATGCTTCAACCTGAAATCAGCTCAAAATTAACGCTAACTCCCTACTTAACAGCCAACTACACCTTACCGCGAAAGGTTGGAGTTGTACCTAACAACTTCCCCCGACGGTCAGATACCATTCGTTTTGACGGGAATGAAACGCTCTACTCCCGGGAGCCAGGCCTTCAGTGAAAGCAAAACCGAGACCAAGTAATCTACAATCTACTGGCCAGTATTCGTTTCCACTACCGGCTGGACGAGCGGTGGGAAATTTCCGCTGGCTTCTTCTTCCTCCCTACGTACAATGATGAAGAAAGGGGGGAAGACTTCTCCGGGCTACCTAATGATTTTTTCTACTCTTCCTGGGGTACGGAGCAGACATATGGTGGTTTGATGGGTGATTTCAACTACCACCTTCGTAAGGGCAAACGCTTACGGCCTTACCTTGGCCTACAAGGACGGTTTGGTGCAAGACACACTAAAGGCTATCTGTTTACGCAGATATTTCCTGGCCTCAATGAGGAAATTGAACCGATAGAGAACATTGTTGAGCGGTTCCGCACAAATACTATTTTCGATATTGACCTTGATCTGTTAGCAGGTATTAACTACCAGATTAATGACCGCTTACTGATCGGTATCGAAGCCCACCTCAGCCGTTTCCTCTTGCCAGCTCCAAGAGCGCTACAAGTTCGTTATCGATTGGGTAACTCCCGTAAGGAGCAAAGCCGTTAACGCGCTTTGCATCCCGCGTCCGCGCCACCAACCCCAAAAGAAACAGGGTCACCGCACACAAATGCAGCAACCCTGAATCCCGGTTTATTAATAGTTCTCTACTAAGCACAATGGTCCGTTGCAAAATTAAGCCCTTCGCAGCCCATGATTCCTGATGTCTGGCCATAGTTCTTGGATTAAAGGTTGATGTATGTCGATTCGACACATCGTTAATATT
>Ga0306864_1000204_pt1 | contig 28851 bp, 20 predicted proteins | sample AntRauTorckE5430_FD_190448 | JGI IMG/M metagenome (GOLD analysis project Ga0306864, IMG submission 190448) | Saline lake microbial communities from Rauer Islands, Antarctica - Metagenome Torckler E5 #430 (v2) (version 2) | ecosystem: Environmental > Aquatic > Non-marine Saline and Alkaline >...
GGGTCAGTGGCCGTCGCGCCGTTACCGAATATCCAGCGGTAGGACAGTCCTCCGGAGGAGTTATTCATAAATACCACGGGAGCGGGGGTACCGCAGCGTACGCTTTCGGACAGTGAAAAGCCTGCAACTGGGAGGACGTTGACGCGGACAGGAGAAGTAGCGGTATCTGACGGGCAGCCGTTGTCGTTGGCAGCAATGAGCGTTACGGCGTAATCTCCAGGAGATCCATAGGTATACCTAAAGTCTGATTCGGTACTACCGGTACCGTCCATCAGGTTCCAAAAGATATCAGTAGCAGCCGTAGCGCCGCTACTGAAAACCTGAGCGGTGTTTAAGCAGACGGTATCTGCTAAAACACTGACTTCCGCTTTGGGACTGGGGAGAACTTCATACGTTTGCTCGGTACTTGCGGCACAACCATGGATGCTCGTTGCGGTGAGAACTACCGTCTCCAGGCCAGGTTCCAAGAGAGGCAATACCGGAGGTGTTCCGGGGAAGGTTTCTCCGTTGACCATCCACGCCAAAGCGATAGCACCGGCGGATGATTCTATAAGCCGAAGGCTATCGTAGTCACTGCAGAAACGGCTTGTTGTAATGGTAAATTCAGGCACGGGGTCCGGATGGACAATGATCCGGGAGAGGAAGGTATCGTTGGCACACCCGTTATTGTCGGTAACCGCTAGTTGGGGGAAATACGTTCCGGGGGTGGAGTAGGTGTGCGTTGGCGCTGACTCATTACTAGTTGCCGTTGCGTCGTCAAAATCCCACGCGTAATTAAGTGCATTACCGGAGGCGGCTACATTACTGAAGGTTACGGACAATGCCGTACAACCACTTGAGTCTGATGCAGCAATCGTAACCGCTGGTAGAGAACGCACGTTTACCGGCTGGCTGATGGTCGCCGGGCAGTTGTTCAGGGTAGAGTATCCGGTGAACGACAAAGTATAGTCTCCGGAATCCGGATAAGTTACTACGCCATTTATCTGATTGAGGGTATTGCCGTTCCCAAGGGTATAGAAGCCTCCTGCGATGCCGGATGAGGTGTTTGATAGGACGAGTTGATCGCCAAGGCAAACGGCGGGATCGGCCAGAAAACTTACTTCAGGAGCAGGTAGAACGTTTACGAAAACCGTATCGGTGTCTTCGCCACAGCGGGCGGCACTCAGGAGAACACGGTGTACGCCCACCTGGGCCAGTTCGAAGCTGGGGTTTGGCTGATTGCCGCTGGCGGTAATGGTGCCATCCGGTGCCAGAATTTCCCAGGCAAGACTTGCTCCTGGTGTGGAAAAACTGCGTGGTTCGAACCTCCAGGGTTGGCAACCAGAGATTGTATCAAGGCCGATGAAGGCCCTGACGTCAGGGGGGTGGACGGTGACGTTTCTGACCAAGGTGTCTTTTCCGCACTCATTGGTAGCGATTAATGTGATGGAGTAGACGCTAACGGAGTCCTCCGGAGTAAAATACCTTACGACTGGTGGGATACTGTCGTTGCCGGTGGTTCCTTCGCCCATATCCCAGAAGAATGAATCAGGATTACCGAGGGTGACGTTGCTTAGTTCGGGTTGAAAAAGGGAGCAACCGTCGTCTACGTCCAGACCAAAATCAACGGCAGGGTACGGTTTCACGACCACACTTTGCACCTGCGTTCGCGCCCCGCAAAAATTCTCTGCTACTAGGGCAACGCTAACCTCTGTATCTTCAAGATAGCCGTCCAGAATTACGTTCTGAATGCCTCCTCCCGGAAAAGTGTCTACGTCCACCAGCCAGTAGGAAGTAAAGTCATCTCCCGTAGATTCATCGTTAAGGTTGAGCACAAAGGCCGCGCAGCCCAGCGTACTGTCGAGGGTAAAGGACGGGGCGGGTGGAGTGGTGACGTACACGGTCGTGGTAGTGTCGGCGGAACAGCCTTCAGGAACGGACGTCACCCTTAATGTCTGGGTGAATGTTCCGCCCGTCGTATAGGTGTGAGTAGGGGAGGGGGAATTGCTTTCAGCTCCGTCTCCAAACGTCCAGGCGTAGTTGAAATCTCCTCCGGTCTGAAGGGCAGACAGGCTGAACGATTCGTTGATACAGGGGCTACCATTAAGGGTGAAGTTTGGGTTTGGCGCGGGGTTATAAGCCAGTTCCTTCCTTGCTTCCGCACTGCATCCGGGAGTAGTAGTGCTTTCAATGCCATAGATGTACTCGTAGGTTTGTCCCGGCACTAGTTGGGTTAGATCAACCGTACCGGTTGTCGCGTCCGTCACTCCATCGCCAGACCAACTACCCCCCGTAGGTGTACCTCCCGTCAGGGTTGCGGTAAGTTCACTGTCCTCGCAGTGCGCCTGGTCTCCTCCGACCATAATCGTTGCGCCGGGGTCTTCAATGGTTATATTTTGTTGCTCCGTTTGGGCGCAGGAACCTCCGGGTTGAAATGTGTAAGTGTAAGTGAACGTTCCACCTCCCGCAGCAACCAGGTCAATAATTCCAGTTACGGGGTCGATGCTTTCTCCTAGCCAACTACCGCTGCTGAGGTTGGCTTCTAGCAGTAGCTCTCCCTGGCTGATACAAACACTGTCTTGAGGCGTCAGTACCAGCTGAGGGTTGTCAATGATTCTGAGAAAGAGCGCGCCAGGAACGGAGCATGGTCCGCTTTCGTAGACAAAAGAGACCGGATATATTCCGGCACCTGGCAGGTCATTCTCAGGGTTGAAGGTGCTTCCGGGGAGTTCCGTTTCGTTGACCGTCCAGCTATAGGTACCGGTAAGGTTGCTGGGGACTCCCGTAATTCCGACGAGTTCAACGGCTTCGTTGACCAGGCAGGCGAGGGCGGTATCCGTGCCGGAAACTTCCGGGATGGGAAAGACTTCAACGTTGGGGCTGGCGGTTATGACGCAGCCGTCGTTGTCGTTAAAAGTATAGACGGGGTTGGCTGTTCCTACGCCTGCAGAGTCGGGGTCGAAGGTTCCGGATGAGTCGGTAATGCCGGTGCCAGACCAGTTGCCCCCCGGAGGGTCCGCCGTCAGGTTGGTAACGCCGCCGTCGAGACAAAAATTAAGGTCGGGCGAGGTTACGGTAACGCTTTGTTCAACGTTTACCGTGATGGTGTTGCTGTTTTGGCAGACACCGGTAGTTATCTCGTACGTCAGTATGTGGGTGCCACTACCGGCAAGGGAGGGATCAAAAACGCCTAAATCTTCGTCAATTATTCCAGGCCCGCCCCATTCCCCGCCGGGGGAGGAGGCCGTCAATGTATCGGGTGAACTGCCGGTACAGTAGTTGTCTCCAGCCGTCAGGGCTGGGGTGGCGCTTGACTGGACGTTGACCATGGCCTCGCGCGTGATGTCTCCACAAAGACTCGTTACGATCAGGCGGACCATTCCTGATGAAGTAAAGGTGAGTGGGCCGAAACTTTCTCCGATTACCGTGGAAGCGTTGTCATCCGGAAACTCCCAACGGACTTCAGTGAAGTTGCCGGTTACTTCGTAGCCGAGGGTGGCAGGCGACACAGTCACTTCGTCGCAACCTTCCAAGTCTATGAGTTCTTCCACAGAAGGGGCTTCCTCGATGGTAATTATTTCCTCTGTTTCTACTTCATCGCAAGCGTTTCTACCGGTCAGGGTGACGGTGTACTCCCGGACATTATTGAAAATGACAGAGATGATCTCGGACCTGACCGTCATGTTGGTGTCGATGAACTCCCAGCCTGTTGCTGGGGCGATCATCCACTCAATATTGGTGTCTTCGTTGGAATCGTTAGTAAAGGTGATGGTTTCATCCTTACAGGCGATCAGGTCTTCGTCGTCTATGGTGAAGAGGGCGTTAGGAGGGGTGACGATATCTACATCTTGAGTGGTCACACTTATAAATGCGGCACATTCTTCTTCGCCAGTAACGGTTAGGCTAACGGTGTAGGTACCGGCAGAGGTGTAGGTATGGGAAGTACTTTCCATTGTACTTGTCTGGCCATCTCCAAAGTCCCAGAAATAACTTCCCGCATTACAGCTTCGACTAGTAAAATCAACTGGCCGCCCGGCGCAAACGTCGTCTGAAACAAACATCCGTGCGTCGGGTTTGGGTTCAACGGCAAACGTAACGCTTGCAGACTGACAGCTAACTCCCTCTGTGCATTCTGTTCTTCCTCGGTACCTTATTTCAAACGGAGTCTTACTTTTACAACTCCCGTCATCAGGAGGTAGAATGCTGTAGCTATGGCTTACATTATCATAATTTGTCACAGTTTGAATCTCTCCATCTCCCCAGCCTATTTCGAAAAATTCAAACCCCATTTGTGAAGTATTCTTTAATTCTATAGTGGTGCCTTCACAAAAGACAACCTCTGAGTTATTTCCGACGAAGCCAACTTGGAAGTCACCACAATCGTCATCGGAGCAATTTGCTTGGGCGCGGCCGCAGGTACAAAGCAAAAGGATAAAGAGCAAGGTGAGGACGAATGAAAGATTAACTCGAGAAGACATAATAATGTGTTGTGGAAGCACTGAAATAGGTGAGCTAGGTTCCCTAGGTTTAGTAGCGTCCCGACATCCGGTCCGCCTTATACCAAATATTATCGTAGATCTTACTCTTTGCTTTGACGAAATTGGGACAAGCTGTTGCATTACTCTTAGACATCCAGCTTTCGGAATCATAGCCGAGAACAGCGCAGGTTGTCGAGCGGCCGAAAGAGAAGACGGCTGATACCTCAAGTGGGGGGCGTACGTAGTTTTTTAAAAAGCCGTGCTGAAAGGCATAACTGAAGCCAAGGTCAAAACGAGTCTGAGTGCCCGGAAGGCGACCTCCGAGTTCAAGTTGGGCGCTCGACCAGCCTACGTTACGACCGACGGAATTGGGCCGTGCGGAGTGGTAGTAGCCTCCGACGGTTACTGCCTGGTTCCAACTGATGCCAACTCCCGTTTCGAGGTAACTAAGGCCTTTCTGTGACTGGTAAACAGCAGATGGTTTTACGGACCAGGTACGGCGGTTGACGCGCGCCACCACCCAGTCGGCGCGGCCGGTGTACACCATTCTGCGGCCTAGCGTATTGTCGAGACCTAGTAATGAAGCCGATTGCCTACTGTCAGGCCCGGTGAAGAAGCCGGGGTTGTGAATGGCTACTCCTACATCAAAACTCAGGGGTCTTTTGCTGGTGGCGTTAATTCCTCCCTTAAGAGATATTCCTAAAGAGCCGGTAGAATAGCGCGGACTTATACCAGCACCAAGCGGTGCTACGAATCCGGTAGAATTGGGGTTGTTGTCCGCATTTACCAGGCCAAAAAAAGGATCAATCTGGTCCAGGAAGTTAAGGGCATCAAAGTCAACGCTCCGCTGACCGAAAGCTAAGCTTGCCCCGAAACGGAAGTTGAGGCTGCTGGTTCTATTCAAGAACCGTGGCTCCCAGGGTACTGCTATCGCTATGCTGCCGCCAAACTCGGAAGTTGTCAGTTTCCCAGCGCCTTCTTCATCGCGGCGGGCGAACAGCCCGTAGTCAAAAAACAGGCAGGGAAGACTTTCTTCCAGAACAACCTTCTGTGCCAGGTAAGCGGGCGCTGTAGTTGCGCCCCACTGGGTGCGGTAGCTTATGCCTAACCTAAGAGCACCCTGCTGACCGGTGAAGGCGGGGTTGAAGCTGCTTTCATTTCCGTAGAAGTGCTGGAGATAGGCGTCTTGGGCATTTATGCTGGCCAACGGAAAGAGGATCAGTATTAGGTACCGTAACATGGGTGTGGGGTGTTTATTAGGGTTTTTGTAACTTAGGAACGCGAATAGAATAATCGTCAATAGGCGTATTCTGGGAGGTCAAGGTAAACCAATGGTACTCAGCGACAAAAAAATCGTGACGAAAAAACTTGGCGAGCAACGACCGGACTAGGTAGGAAGGAGTTTTTATAGTTAGTAGACTACTTTTAAAAAACCTGTGAAGGTTTCTTAGGTGAGACGGTTGAACAACGGTAGGAGGGTGGAAAGGATACTGCTACTTAAGTACTCAGACCCGCTGTTTTTTATTCTACGGGATTAAGACAAGTTTGGCTTAGGAACGCAAATAGAATAAAGCCATGTACTCTCCAGACATCAGCCAGGACGGTACTTTCTTGTATTAAGAAGGATCGGTGGCGAAAGTACTGGATGATCGCTACGGAATTTTCTGGAGGGTCGATTTTGACAAAAGACAGATGACGCGGTATGAACGTTTCGGAAAGTGTACGGCTTGCGCACTTTCTTAACATAATATAAATTATAGGACCCGAGGTGACACCCTGATTACGAAACCTGTAGCGCTATTCTAGTGGTCTGTCAACATTAAATATTGGGGTAATCTGCGATGCCTTTTGGTGCTGAATTTCGTTGAAGAACTCCTTCCGTAGCTACGGCTATGCCAGAAATCCTTCGCCTCATTCAATACCAAAATTCATCAGCACCTTACCCACAAATTCAATATTGACAGACCACTAGTGTATAGCCCGCGGTGACAATCGATCATTTTCTATCGGAAGGTGATTCATTCGAGTAATAATGGTTCGCTTTATTAGATATTATAGACCTAACCTGGACACAGGTTATTGAACACTACCTCACAGCGAAGACCGGCGGGGTACTCGACACTGGCGAAAGTTGACCAGATGGGTAATGACGAGGATTGCCGATCCTACGTACATCAGCCAACCTACCATTCCGAGGTACTCCATTAGTAAGCCAGCCGCGAAGACTCCCAATCCTCCCCATAGCCAAGCACGGGTTTTAGGTTGATGGCTGGCCTTGGCGGCGTAATGAACAGCGATCAAACTCAGGACAAGAAAGACAATGTCCAGGCTGCCCCAGAGTCCGTGCCCATGTTCATGTCCGTGGTGGCCCGCTTCACTGATGGCTTCGTAAACCAAAGGCTGGGCAGCGAAGAAAAGAGGTGCCATCGCACAGTGGATGGCGCAAAGGCCGCTCGCGAGCATACCTACCAAGTCGGGCTTGTTTATAAAAGAGTTCATACGACTAACAGGTGTAGACTTAAACGGTAAATGAATCGGTAAATATTTCTTCTTCATGGTACATCTCGACCTTTCAATTCCGTAAGAGGCAGCGCCTCAAGGCCTCCGAAATACTGGCTTCGTGCACTCCTGACCGATGAAGACTAATTCTTGTCTACGGTCTCTCCGGCCACTATCCCAGTCTTTTTCAATTAGTGTTTATTACTGTTGAAAAACGGGGTTTTGGTACAGTTCTGTCACCGTTTTACTGGCCCATCACGGTCCAGGATACTCGGAGCGCTGCCGAAATCATCGAGGAAATGACGGCCATCACCTACGGTCACCATTGTATTGGTGTAGGCAAAACGGCTGAGATCGGTGTCGCTTTTTCATTGAAATTTATTTTTGCCAAAGATAGATAATATTTCAACTAATGCAACCGTGTTGCATTGATTTTCTTCTTAAAATGTTCTTTCCCATGATAGTCCTGGAGAAGAATATAGAAGGTGCTAATATTGCCGGTGGAACCAGTAAAACCGAGGCTGCGCTGTACGTCTAACCATCTGCTAGAGCCGTAGACCCCAATGGTAGTACGGTAAAGCTTTGAACAGAAGCTACTCCAGAAAGGTAAATAGAACCGTTTGAGTACCAAGAGCGTTAGGGGACTAAGAACTGTGGGATCGTAATTGCAATAACAATTTTATTTATGTCGCGTCGCCAGACAAAGTCTCAGACGATCATACTCCACTTACTGCAACAAGAGCAGGGGGCCTTGAGTCATGATGGTATTACCGCCAAGTTAGAGAAAGGCCTTGACCGGGTAACAATCTATCGTATTCTTAATCGCTTCGTGGAAGATGGGCTAGCCCATCGTATTGTTGCCGATGACGGTCGGCAGTATTTCGCGATTTGCCCGGAAGACTGCTGTCATGACCACGAGGCGCATGGTCACCTTCATTTTCGCTGTGTTATCTGCGATCGGGTAGAATGTGTACCAGGGGAAGTTGGCTATCGCTTACCGCCAGGTTATCAGGTGAATAATCACAATATCATTCTTTCCGGAAATTGCAATACCTGTAACGCGAAGTAAAATTGGACAGTTATTAAGTCGACGTTCCTAAGTACTCAGATAGGATTAATGCGACATTCTGATCTGGTAGGTTTTGAGTCTGAATGAGGCGAAACCTCGAAGAAGCCGCGCAGCGAAGCCTCGTCAACACCATGGTGTTGACGAGGCTTCGCAACGAAGTTTAGGCTCAAAAGATACCGAGCAGGATGGTGTGGTTAATTTTGTCTGAGTACTTAAAAGCTTCCAGTCTTACCCCATCCGGTTACCCACAGCAGATGGCCTCCTGAATACTGGTTGAGCGTTTTAATTTTCCTGTGTTTAAATTTCTAGAGGCTGAGAGTGGCGTTGGCTTCCAAAGGTTACTTTGTAACGGAAGAACGCCATAGCGGGGTACAGCCCTGCTGTGGCGTCCCAAAAAATAAAGCCATCATCAGTCTTTCTTTATCCCTAAGGCCGCCAGTATTCTATTGAATATCTCGGTGTTGTCAAAAAAGCCGGTAAACGCAGCTGCTTGCGGGCCGTAGGCGAATAAGGGCACCAGAATACCGGAATGATCCACGCTTAGAAAATCTGCTCTTACCTGGCCTTTTCCGTTGCCTCCCGCAATGCCAAGGCCGCCGGTCTCATGGTCAGCGGTGATGATTACGAGGGTGTTTTCTTCCTTGTCCGCGAATTGTAGTGCTGCACCTACCGTCTGGTCAAAATCAAGCCCTTCGGAGATTATTGTGGCAATGTCGTTGGCGTGCCCTCCGTTGTCGATCTGGGCACTTTCTACCAACAGGAAAAAGGGCTTTTCCTCTGCTTGTAATACGACAAGCGCCTGCTTAACGCTTTCTGACAGGAAGTCTCCGCGGCCATTGATCATGGAGGGCATCTTGCCGTCACCGTTGTAGATGGCCGTAGGTTGGGTGAGGTCCGTAAACTCCTCCAGTGTTTTGGAGACGAAGCTTTCCCGCAGTCTATTCTCTTTGGACTTACCGCCAGAGATGAAGAAATCAATCTCGCTCCGGACCAGGTCCTCCAGGATCTTATCGGCATCGTTTCGCTCTTCGGTATGGGCGTAGAAGGCTGATGGCGTAGCGCCGTCAATTGCATCGGTCGTAATGATACCGGTATTATAGCCCCTGCTGCTGAGGATTTCCACCAGCGTTTGCCTTGGTTTACCCGAAGGATCCACTCCGATGGCGCGGTTGTTTGCTTTGACTCCCGTGGCCATGGCGGTTCCGGCTGCCGCTGAGTCGGTTACGGGATCATCCGCCGAGGCGGTATTGACCAAGCCCATGTTTTTAATATTTGCCATGGAGAGTTCTCCCTGGTTGGCCATCATGGTTGCCGAAATTTGCGCCAGACCGTTCCCGTCGCCAATCATGAGGATGATGTTCTTTGGCTTTTTCGCCGGGTCGACCTGGTATTGAGGAAGGTAAACTTCCCTTTGCTGCTGCGGCTCGTAGGTGTTGCGCTCCAGCTTATCGAGGAAGGCCCGTGCCCGCGCCGGCTTATCCGTATTGATGAAGCCCAGGCCGAGTTCCGCGAAGCAGTTCCAGGCTGTTTTAGTATCGGGGGTCGCCCAGAACCGGAAGGGTTTACCGGTTTTTTGCACCTTCTGGATGGCCGAATTCACCTTCGCTAAATCCTGCGCCGTCATTCTGCCGTAACCGTTCCAAACGGAGTAGGACTTGAAACTCTGGCTGATCATGGCTACCCTGCTGAGGTCCTGCTCGGCCAAACCGAGCAGGCTTTGGTGGTCGAAATAAATAAAGTCCGGGTAGTTTGAGTAGTCCGTTGGTTTTGGGTGGTTTCCAGAAATTACGAATTTCACCTTCTTTTCCTCCGCTAGGAGGGGAGTATTTTCAATGGCCGCAACCACTTTTTCCAGGGTCTGGTACGCTTCTGATTTTAAGTCGATTAGTAATTGAACCGGCCTTAGGTCACCCTCCTGTGCCAGCCGACGGAGAGGCTCTAGGTACAGCTTTTCAAAGGTTCCGTCGGCATGGATTTCCTTTTCGGAGTGGGTGACGAAGAGCGTATCGTTTTTCAGGAACAGATCGACTTCCAGGGAGGCTGCCCCGTTGCTGTAGGCATACCAGAAGGGAATATCCTGAAGGTAATCGTTGTGGGAGTGTACCCGGTAATCAGTTTGGGCAACCAGGGAGGTAGTGGCCAAAACAAAAAACAAGGCGGCCGTTGTGAGTGTAGAATACTTCATAACTGAGTTGTTTAAATATCTGGTCAACAGTTGTTGACCCGGGAAAATACGCTTTTACTTCTCTACGCTAAAATGGTTTACCTCTCCCGGCGCCCCGTAGCTATGCGGTAGCCGTAGGTTGTAGCGGGTCGTACTGCGGCTACAACTACATAGTCCTGAGGCATCTAATGGGAAAATAAGCGCATGTTTAAAGTACGGTAACGAGAGACTACCCCCACGAGAATTGCTGGGGAAGCTGGCCATCATTTACCTCGTATTCATGAATTAGAGCAAAAAGGGGCGCGGCCGCAGGTGCAATGTGATGGTTTGGAAAGCAGTGCGTTAAGCCTTGCTCCTTAAACCCTCGTTTGCACCTGCGGCCGCGCCCAAAAACACCTAGTATCCTACGTTCTGTTCCAGGTAGCCCGGCGTATTGGAGGCGCCGTCAATGGCCGACTGAGGAATTGGAAACAGCCTGTTTGAAGGGTTAGCATCCGTCTTCTCGGTCCAGGAATCTTCGTACTTTTCGTACCGGATTTGGTTGGTTCTTCTGAGGCCTTCCCAGTAGAATTCGAACCCCAGTTCGCGGTACAGTACTTCCAAATCAATGGCTGCAAGTGCCGTTGGTACAGGCTCGCGGGCAGTTCTGGAGGTTCTGACCGTGTTCACATCAGTAAGCGCACCGGCGGTTTCTCCTTTGCGAAGTTGTGCTTCAGCTCTCATCATGTACATTTCGGCAAAACGCATCAACACGATGTCGATACTGCTGAAACTATTAGCGTTTGGCGAAGTGCGGCTGAACTGGTATTTGGAAACCCGGTACCCCTTCGAATGCAGGCGGCCTTCGTTGGAGAAATCGACTTGTAGTTCGTGGTTGACGTAGCCTACGTCCCGGTCAGGGCCGTTGCCTTTAATTTGCTTAACGGGGTAGATTCGGTAGACGTCGGCGTTGCCGTTGCAACGGAAAAATGCGCCGTTCTCGTCTTTTCTCGGGCCCCAGATAATCCCTCTGATGATGCCGCGGTCAAATTCATATTCTTCCGCAGTGGTGCAGTAAAAGTGGTCTTCGTCGTTGGCCGGCGAAAGGCCGCTGAGTTCCCTTAGTTCTGCTGGAATCTGCTGATTCCCCTGGTAAAACCGTGGGTCTGCTTCGGCGGGGTCAACGTTACCGTAGGCATCAACCCAGGTCTGGTAAAAATCGGGAGTGATGGCGGGGCCGTCGGTTCCGTCGGAGCTCGTAAACTCTGGCCTTCCCCAATTTGATCCGGCCAAAGACCAGTAGGTCCACCGGCTGTGTTCTCTACTCAAAACACCGCGCTGATCGAGCGCAAAGATGAGCTCTCTGTTGCTGTTGTTTTCGTCGTTGAACAGCTCGAAGTATTCAGGAGATAATTCGTACAGGCCGGAATTGATCACGTTGTCGGTGTACTCAATCACCTTGTCCATATCCGCGTCCGTAAAGTTCGGTGTCCCGTAAGGGTCCCGGTATACTGCGGCGTTAAGGTTCAGTCTGGCCAGAAAGCCCCAAACGGCGGTTTGGGTCATTCTTCCGGCCCCCAGGTCGGTATTGATAAGATTGACTACGGACAGCAGCTCGCTTTCGATGTAATCCACGGCCGCCTGTCCGCGAAGGATTTCGGAAGTCTCCGTGGACCGTTCTTTCTTAAAGATGAGTCCCCAGCTATCCAGCATCAGCATGTTCAGGTAAGCCCTGAGGGCCTTCATTTCGTAGAGTGCGTTCTCTGCTTCCTGGTTGCCCATATCGGCCAGCGGGGTGAGCGTTTCGATGGCGGTAAGCGTGCGGGAGACGTTTCTGGTCAGTTCATTCCATGAACTACTAACCAGGTCATTGGTTGGCGTGATGCTGTGCGTATGCGTGGCGAGGAATTTACCACCGTCGAACCAATCCGTTCCGCCACGATGGGGCAGGATGGCTTCGTCGGCAGCAATTAGCTGCAAGCCGTAATAGTTGGTGTGTCTCCACACCCAGGAAACCTGGCCATAAGCCGGTGCAATGGCACCACTGACGGTTTCTGAAAGGCCGCTACCCGTGAAGGATTCGTCTAAAACAACTTCCTGGAGGTCGGTACAGCTGCTTGCGATGCTTAAGAAGCCAACCAGAAAGGTGTACTTGATTATATTTTTCATCTTACTTGATCTTTGAGGTTTAGAAGTTTACGTCCAGGCCGAAGAGGAAAGTTCTTCCCCTTGGGTAGCTGAAGTAGTCTATTCCGAAGGTTTGAATGTCACCGATAGAGCTACCGGTATTAAACTCGGGGTCAAACCCGGAGTAGTTGGTGAACAGCAGTAGGTTTTGTCCCGTAATGGAAAGTCGTATGTTCTTCACGCCCTGGCCTATTCCCAGTCGCTTGAGGTCAAAGTTGTAGCCAAGGGTGGCGTTATTCAACCTCAGGAAATCTCCATCTTCCAGGTAGCGGGTGGATACCCGGTTGGAGTTTGAAACGTCTTCGTTGGGGAACTCAACCGCCAGGGCGGTGGTGTTCAACGAGTTTGAAAGGTTTCCTTTATTAAAAATAGACAGGGCAACGTGGTTGAAGACCTTGTTGCCGGCAACGCCGTTGAAGTTGATGCCTAGGTCAAAATTTTTGTACGCAAAATTGAAATTCATGGCGTAGATCGTGGTCGGTAGAGCGGTACCCGCTGCAAAACGATCATTATCGAGAATCTCGCCGTCATTATTGATGTCGGCAAACTGGTTTAAGCCATCTTCTCCAATTCCGATAAAGTCTTGTACGTAGAAAGTACCGATCGGCTCGCCGTTCAGCACGCCGTTGATGGTGGCCCCTGTTTGTCCGGCACCAAGCACTGCTCCCGTCGTCAGAATGCTGTAGGGAGAGTTTCTGACCTCGTTTTTCGTAACGGCAAGGTTACCACCGATGCCGTAAACAAAATCCTTTGTTTCGTCACTACTGAAATTCAGCGCCAACTCAACGCCGGTGTTTCGAATTTCCATGTTCGGAATATTCGTCCAGAACTTGTCCGTTGGCTGAATGGGGTCCACCGGTGCGACTTCCAGCAAGATATTCTCGGAGACCTTGTTGAAGAAATCGACGTTGCCCGTCAAACGGTAGTTGAACAGGGCAAAGTCTAGTCCGATGTTAGCCTGCGTGGAAACCTCCCACTGTATGTCGGGATTGGCCAGGCGGGTGAAGGTGGATCCGTAGGGGTAACCACTGAGGTCCGTTGCGTTGGGGTCAAGCGGGTAGGTGTCGTTATTACTATTGCTTTCGGTAAAGCTCGCTTGAGTGATTTTAGCGGGGATTTCCTGGTTGCCCGTCTTACCCCAGCTACCGCGCAGCTTCAGGTTGGTAAACACCTTACTGGAAGCGAGAAAGTCTTCATTGGTAATGTTCCAGCCCAACGCTACGGAAGGGAAGTAGCCATACTTATTATTGGTTCCGAATTTGGAAGATCCGTCGGCCCGCATGGTTGCCGTAATCATGTACTTATTGTTGAAACTGTAGTTGACCCGGCCAAAAAAGGACTGTAACTCATTGATGGTAGCAAACGCAGACTGGGTAGTAGGCTCGCTCGCAGCACTGATCTGGTACCGGGGTTCTACGCCGTTGTTCGGGAAGCCGGAAGTGAAAAATCCTTTCTGGCTAACCTCCGTTTGCTGGTAAGAATGACCGGCCAGGACCGAAACGTTGTGAATCCCCTCGGCAACCGAGTACGTCAGGGTGTTTTCAGCCTGTGTATTGGTATTGGAAGTCGTAAAAGTATTCAAACTTCCCAGCTCGAAATCGTTGATGCTGGGGAAAGGCTTGAACTGCACGTCCCTGTTCGTGGTGGAATAATCAACCCCTAAGTTGAATTTATAGGTAAGGCCTTTAACGAGCTCAATTGAAGGTGCGATGTTGGCCAGTATGCGGTTGTTGACAGAGAGGTCGTCGTAGATGCGTTCGCGGATAAGAGGGTTAATATTGTCCCCAATCAGGTTCGTTAGTTCGCCGTTCGTAACGCTCGGGATGGTAGGGTTCAGCTGGAGCATGTCCGTTACGATGGAATTGGAATTGGCGCGGCTGTTTTCGAAGCGGCTGGCGGAGAAGTTAAGCTCAACTTTGAACCGGTCGTTCAGGGCGCGTTGCGTCAGGTTTAAGCGACCGGAATAGCGCTGTAAGTCGTTTTTGCGCAGTAGGCCCTCCTGGTCTTCTCCGGAAAAGGAAGCGAAATAGGATGAGTTCCCTGCTCCGCCGCTCATGGAAAGGTTGACCCTTTGCGCGGTAGCCGTTCTGGTCAGCTCGTCCTGCCAGTCGGTAGCGGCGCCACCATCGTTGAGTACGCCGTTGATGGCGTTGATCTGGTTGCGAAACTCGCTGGCGGAGAATACATCGATCTTGCGCGCAAGCGTAGTCACCGCCGTAGAGGCCGAAACATTAATTTGCGACTGCCCCGCTCTGCCTTTTCTGGTGGTGATCACGATAACCCCGTTAGCGGCTCTCGCTCCGTAGATCGCGGCGGCGGAAGCATCTTTAAGGACGTCGATGCTTTCTATGTCCTGAGGGTTGATGAAGTTCAGCGGGTTGGTGGGTACGCCGTTTACCGAATTATCCAACGCGAAGCCATCAACAACGAATAAAGGCGTTGTGCCCGACCGCAAACTGCCTACTCCCCGGATGATTATGTCTTGAGCTGCACCCGGCTCACCACTGGCAGAAGTGATGTTAACGCCCGCTACTTTGCCCTGCAGTAATTGACCGGGGTTAGTAACGACACCTCTGTTGAAGTTCTCACTTTTGAGCGAAGCGATTGATCCGGTGACGTCTGATCTTTTTTGTGCTCCGTAACCAATTACTACTATTTCGTCGAGTTGTGCCGCATCGGATTCCAATACAACCTTAATGGCCTCCTGGCTGGTGACTTGAATATCCAGAGGCTTCATCCCTATGTAACTGAATTTTAACACATCGCCTACCTGAGCGGGGATGGTAAAACGGCCATCGATATCCGTAACATCACCTTTCAGGGTGCTTTCTACGATTATAGTTACTCCCGTAAGTGGCTCGTTCTGGTCGTCGGTTACGATGCCAGACATCAACGTTTGTGCTTGTGCTAAATATGATCCTAGAACTAGGATGCATATCAAAAAAAACTTGTCTTTCATATCTAGTGCTTTTGTGGCACAAAGGTATTTTGGGGGTATAAAGGGAATAGTTGATTTATATGAAGTATACCTTAATCCTTATTTCTTTTACTTTCATTTTCGTTACCTCAAGATTAATCAGCAGTGCATTTAAATTAATAAAGGTTGATGGGCGCGTACGCATGATTGCTACTTTTCAACTGGAGGAAGGTGAGGTCATAAGGGGCGCGGCCGCAGGTGCAACGAATGGTTTTAAAAGCAGGGAAAGAAGCTTTTGTTAGCGGCACTACTGCCTTATGACTGTCTACCCTACCCTGTGAAAAAATACTTTCGTACGTAAAACCATTTTAAGATAATACCAGATGAGTATTTTATTTAATCGCTTCTTTGAAACGGGCCGTAGCGGCGGTACAACAGAAGTTAGCATTTTCATCGGCTTTTCGGTAACGTGAGCGCCTAACTCGGTGAAGCTGATGCTGGTGATCAGGAGCGGGGCCAGGAAGGACTGAGTTGCTCACCGAATAAGGTGGTACAGTTGGTGATCTTGTCCCAATTCTGCGAGGTACCATGGACGCGGCACCCATTGGCCTCCTAGAAGACGGCCCGCTGGATGGGAAAGACGGATTTGATGCCGGTACACTTTATGGTAACGGCAATGGCGATAAGGACAGCAATGAAGGAAAACGGGCGCCGGAGGTACGGCGCGATTTTTCCGGAAACCCCGCCAGCGTGCTGCTGTCGAGAAAAGAGATAGAGTTGGTTACTATGCTTCGATATGCTCGGCGATTGAGCTGCGCTGCTGCCTTTGGCGGTCTAAGGATTCGGCTTCAAAATCGGGGGAGAGCTGGTCTCCGGCCTGTAGCTTGATCAAATCGGAATGGCTTACGGTGCCGTCAGTATAACAGTCCAGCGAGGGATACGACGGTTCAGCCATCAGCACTAGCCAGAGACTGGAGTAGCCATGATATTTGCGAAGCCGGACACCAACAGTGTCGGTGCCTTCTTCTAACGGCGACTTCGCCACATCACAAACTATTACGCGATGAAATTACTACTTTCCTTTCTATTGCTACTGACTACTTATGGTTCTCTCGTCGCGCAGCGCAGCGAGCCAGAATTCGAAAATAGCGTCAACCTTCTTTTCGGACTGAACCAGGTCGCCATCGGCGGCTTCAACATAGAGGCTAACCTGTTCGTCGATCGGTTCTCTTTCGACTATTCGCACGGCGTCAACCTTATGCTGACCAACGACCGCCTGGAAGCGGGTGCGGACAAAGAACAAAACCTTGACATCATACTTCCCTGGACGACGGGCTTTGGCGCGGGTTACCGCTTCAATAACTGGTTCAACGTTCGCGTGGAACCCAAGTGGCACAAGTGAGAACTTTACGATGCCGGCGCGGCGCAACACAACGCTAATTTGCTGGGGTCGTACACCACCTTTACCCTGGGTCTGGGCGCATACGCTAATTGGCGTCCGTTTAAGCGGTCGGATAATCTCCTCCGGGGAATTATGATCGTACCGAGCCTCCGCTGGTGGCCCAAACTGTCCAGCTCCCTAGACAACGATGAGCTGCGCTATACCAATCCGATTTCCGAACAAACGGAAGTACACCAGGCCCGTGAAATAGGCTTTGGGAACACCGCATTTTTCGGGAACATCAGCGTGGGGTACTCGGTGCGGTTTTAAGCCTACTTTCAACGTCCGTCAATGAGACTAAATGCATCACCGCTACACTTCTTTGCCCTACCTCCGGGCTATGCGACCGTCCATCCGTTCCCGTCTTGGTTTTGACGACCGCCTGCTGATGCTGTTTGGCCTCCCGGTACTCGCTTTCCTTAGTCCCGTGGTGTTTTTCGGCAAGACGATTTTTGCGTTGGGCTGGGCGGGTTTTGCGCCTTACTTGACCGTTAGTTTGCTCTACGCGAACCTGTACTGGTGGCTTACGCGCTACGTAATTGCAAGTGGACGGAAGAACAACTTTACGGCAGGACAGACCCGAAAAAGAATCCTTACCACCGCTGGTATTCTGATTACGATGGTACTATTTGTAGAAGCGAACTGTAACTGGATCATCAGCTGGCTCGTTCCGGACCCTGCTCCCGGACAACCCGGGCACCGTGGCTATTCTATCTTACAAACCGCTCCCGTAAGTATGCTGATCGTGCTCGGGATGACGGGACTCTACGAAGCTGTTTACTATTTTCAATTGCACCGCCGCGCGGAGGTGGAGCGTGAACGCTTGCTCCGTATTCAAGCGGAATCTCAACTGGAGGTACTAAGCAAGCAGGTAAGCCCTCATTTCCTCTTTAACAGCCTCAATACCCTGATCGCCGTGCTTCCCCCCGATGCGGAGGTGGCGTTGGTTTTCACCGAACACCTGTCCGGTCTCTACCGCCGCCTGCTCGAATGGAATAAAGTCAGCGTCGTAACGGTACGCGAAGAACTCGCGGCGCTGAGCGATTACGAGCACCTGCTGAAGGTACGCTTGGAAGATCGCCTGGCTCGTAAGGATCACGATTACCGACGATCTTCTCGATCAATACGTCGTTCCCTTTGCGCTACAAACGCTGCTGGAAAACGCCGTGAAGCACAACGAAGCCAGTCGCGCACGCCCACTGACGGTGCGTGTGGAGGGTTCAGATCGGTACATTTCCGTCAGTAATCAGGTTCAGCTAAAAACGGTTAGCGAAGTAGACTCCACCGGATTTGGTCTCCAGAATTTGCGGGAGCGGTACGCACTCATCTCCACTACCGCGGTGAAGGTGAGTTTGGACCGGGGCCACTTCTCCATCCGCATCCCCTTACTTCCGATGGCCCTGGTAGCTCCCCTCCCAAAAATTAGTTCCGATGCCTCGTTACCTGATCATTGAGGACGAATCTCCCGCCGCCCGCCGCCTCGCTGCCCTACTTAATAAATTACGACCCGACGTTGAGTTGGTCGGCCCCTGTGACACCGTTACCCACGCCCGTGAGGTGATCGCTGCCGGCAAACGGTCTGGAAATACGATTGACCTCTTGCTGTGCGATATCGAACTGGCGGACGGGCTGAGCTTCGGAATTTGGGACGGGCTGGAGGTGGACTGTCCGGTCATTTTCATAACCGCTTACGACCGCTACGCCCTGCGGGCTTTTAAGGTAAACAGCATCGATTACCTGCTCAAGCCCATTAAGGAAGATGCGCTCGGTGAGGCCCTGAATCGGTTTGATACCACCGCCAAGGATTTCATTGTACCGCACGGTCTCATCACCGAGCTTCGGGAAGCCACCAGCCTGCGACAGCCCGTTTACCGTACCCGCCTGCGCGTCGCGCTGGGCAATGACGTACGGGCATTGCCCATAGACCAGGTGGCTCATTTCTACAGCGAGGACCGGGTCACTTTCGCGCTGGACCACACGGGGCTGCGGTACCCCGTTTCAGCATCCATCGGTAAGCTGACGCAAGAGCTTGACCCCGCTTCCTGGTTTCGTATTAACCGGTCGCAGTTGGTTCACATCAGCTGCGTCGTGCGGGCGGGTGCCTATTTTAACCACCGCCTTAAACTTACACTAAAGCCTGCAGGCGGTGGGGAGGGGGTTGTTGCCCGCGAACGGGTACCGGCGTTTAACGCTTGGCTGGGGGGCGAGCACTAAGGGAGGGGGCGTATGGTTATCAACTGGAAGCGTTCCCGCCGAATTGGGCTTCCCACAAAAATCACCTAGGGACGCCGGATAATGCTATTTTCAAAGAGTCCAGGAGAAAGGCCGCGCTCGCTTTGCGAGCACAAGGGATAGTTGATTTTACCCCGTTTCTTGTTTTACGACCTCTAGTCCGTAACCCTCTACCCCAAAACCCCAACAAACACCGCCCCTCCAACTTACTCTGCACCAGCGGCCGCGCCCAGAAAAGCTTAATTAAAACCACTCCCCCACCCTACTCGTGCAACTCACCTGAACTACGCTACGGCCCTCGGCAGTGCATCCTGCGCGCTTAGGAACGTCAATTCAAACTTCACCCCCCCACTCAGTCAAGCCCTATTCCCTAAAAGACCTTTCTGCTTCAGTCACCATCTGCATCCGTAACCGTCAGGACTACACTAATGGCGCTGGACAAATCAACGCGAATAAGCACAAGTAAGGCTTGAAATTCGTCAGTAAGTTGACGGACCTCATCGACATCATTTTCAATCAAATCACGAAGTGAGGATTGGTTTTGTTGCTGCTGGAGTTCAACTAAACGATTATCAATTGCGGTGATAGCAGCCGAGATGTTGGGAGCAATGGTCGTATTTCCAAGCTCCTCCAGATACTGATCAAAACCATAAGCCATTGGCGTGATAGCTGTCCCCCCTCGATAAGCCGTTTTCCATTCTTCAAAGCCTGCCTGGAGGCAAGAAATAGAAAACGCTGCGTAAGGTGTTTCAACTAGGTCTGAATCGGGACCTTCCCCATCCTGATCTCCTGTTGGAGTTCGCAGTCTAAACCGAATGGTCTTTTCGAGGTAATTGATCAGGCCATTAACGAGTTGGTTCTGGCCACCGTCGATGTTGAGGTTGGTACGCTGGGTGAAGGGGGGACCTTCTTCGGTCCACCTGGAGCGGAGTTCTCCCGCAACGAAATTAAGGTATTTGGCAGTTTCCAAAAGGTAAGCCGTGCGCGCATCATCGGCAATCAGCTGCTGCAGAGTTGTTGCGAGATCATCTTTAAAGAGCAGGTATTCCAGTGCGGCCAGGCCGACAATGGAAGACCCCCGACTATTGATAAAGTCTTCATTGATTGTTTCTTCCGTGCGTATGTTTTCTTCCAGTCCATCAATATTGACTGGCCAGCGGTGAATACGCGTATGCAGGAAGAAGTTACTTACGGTACCAAAGTCATAGACTTCGCAGCGTTTCCAGTGCTCAGTCACCGCCTTCCAGGACGCTCTTAATGCTTCAAGCGTCTCCTCGGAGGGGTTAAGCGAAAAGGCTTCAGCACTACTGTATAAGTCGTCGCTAGCGTCAACAAAAGCAGCATGCGTTGGCAGCACTCCGTTTTGATAGACCGACCTAAGTTGTTGTCCCCTAGGATCAGACAGGTCAGGGCCTGGCGCTGATTTACCACAGCTGAAGAGAATAAGGGATAAGCTTGTCAATAATACAAGCCGGATAGTATTTAGCGTATTCATTAAAGAGCGTTTAAAAGGTGATAAGTTCGGTGCGTTGTTGTTCGCTGAGTTCGAGAAAACGGTCCCTACTAGCTTTGGCTTCACCATCATGCCAGATGATGGCTTCCGTGAAGTTACGAGCCCGGCCATCGTGGAGGTAGCTGGTGTGTCTATTGACGGCCTCAAAGAGTCCAACTCCCCAGAGTAACAAGGCTCGCCATTCCCGACCACTCGCGAGAAATTCAGAAGAGTCATCAGCCAGGCTTTCTCCCATATCGTGTAACGACAGGTTAGTAGATGGTTGGCACGAGGGTCATAGCGTTTAAGGATTCCAGCGCTCGCTGCACCTTCGGCGTAATCCGACGTAGGCTTCATCAAGCGGCCATGCGTTCAAGGGGCCGTACTGCGCTAGCGAAGTACCCCCCTCGCTTGCTCGTTGAAGCGAGCAAAGTGCGTTTATTTACTCACCTTGCGTTGTGTTTGATCCCCTAAACACGCACAACAATTCTTATTTAGTCTTTTTATAAATTGATGAAAATCAGCACCTTGGTAAAACTACGGGTCTGGTTTGCGGCTTTAGATAACAGTGATATTATCGTCACCATTAAAATCTTATACATTATGGAAGCTACTTGTAAATCATGTAACCACTGGGAAAACGAAGCCCCTGCAGTTCAAAACCAAGACAACTTCGGCGAATGCGAAGTGCTTACCGATGGCGGCATGAAATTCGTCCTCCCCGTCATTCAGAACCGTGCCACGCAGAGCGCTGGTATCATCACTAGTGCCGACTTTGGTTGTAACCAGTTTGCAGCCTAATCCGACTAATTCTACCAACGAAAAAAGCCCCTACTTAACGTGTTTAAGGAGGGGCTTTTTCGTGAAGTTTTGACGCCATCTCGTTTGACGTGGCAACATCTCCTCTCTCCGTTTCCAAAGGCCTTATTCTTGATGAGGCAACAGCACGGTGAGGCCAGAAAAGCCCGAATAGGTCAACCATCGGGAACGAAGTGGAGCACTAATAACAAGGTCGTAGCAAGGTAGCAGGCCTCCGTGAGAAAGTCCGCTACGCAACCACTAAGAAGACGGATGTTCTTATAACCGGACAACTTCTGCCTTGCCCGAGCCACCATTGCGGGCGGAAGGTCGTTACCTTCCGCTTCGGATACGCGTTGGCACGCGTACAAAATCGCCGTATCCAGTGGCACGCTGACTGCTAGAAATCACGGGTGTAGAAGTATGCGTAAGCTAAAATGTGACTTTATAGCTGAGTTCTTCCGCTCCCCTCTTCACCACTACGGTTGTTTGGTCTCCCTTCTCGAACATTCCCAAACCTTCCATGTAGTCGTAAATATCCTTGACGACGAGGTCTCCGATCTTGATGATAACATCACCATCTTTAATTCCTGCTTTTTGGCCCGGCCGGTCGTCGAGTGCCGCGTCCAAACGCATACCGTCACCAGAGTAAGCGTAATCAGGCATCACGCCCAGACTGACTTTGAAAGAACTGGCCTGGCGCTGGCCGGTGTTCTTGGTTTTGGTGAAGGGAATTTTTTCGACTCCGTCTAGGTCTTTGAGTAAGACGTACATCCACTCCGCGACCTCTTGAACGCCTTCAAAGTTGACCTTCTCGCTGTCGTCACTCGGTTTGTGGTAATCCTGGTGGTTTCCGGTAAAGAAGTGAAGAGCAGGAATATCCGCTAGGTAAAAAGACGTATGATCGGAAGGTCCGATACCACTATCGGTAGTTGTCACCTTCATTTTTGGGGTGGTGATTTTAGTGAAGGCATCCTTCCAGGTCGGAGACGTTCCGGCACCGCCGATGATCAGCGACCTTTCCTTGTCCAGACGGCCCACCATATCCATATTCAGCATGAAGGAGACCTCGCTCAAATCAATAGTAGGCTCCTTAACGAAGTATTTCGAACCGTACAGTCCCATTTCCTCTCCTGAGAAAGCGATGAAGAGGAAATTGTGCCCCTTCAGGTCGGATGTCTTCAGGCGTTCTGCGAGGTAAAGCAGCGCTCCAACACCACTGGCGTTATCGTCTGCTCCGTTATGGATGATCGGGCCGTCGAGAAAACGGGAACCGAAGGCTCCCCGACCGATGTGGTCGTAATGAGCTCCGATGACGACGGTTGTTGCGGCTCCGTTATCGAGGTATCCGACGATGTTCTGGCCCGTGCGGGCTTCACCGGTACTTGCGTGAGGGTTTGCCGTGTAGTTAAAATCGAAAGGTTGGGCGTATTCGCCGTCAAGGCCTTTGGGCAATAGGCCAATCTTAGCAAAGCGAGAAGTGACGTATTCGGCCGCGAGGTCCTCCCCGCGCTTGCCCGCTTCACGGCCTTCGAGGTAGTCGGAGGCGAGGTAAATCACGTCTACACGAACATCTTGAAGGGTCTGCGCACCCAGGAATTTGAAGGGGAGGAAGGCAAGTGCCAAGCATAAAGTAGTCAATCTGAATTTCATGGTTAATTAGTTTTAAGTTTCGTGACGATGGCACCAAAGAGCAATAGTAGCAGGCCCGTGGAACCTCTTGGGCCGCAGGGGCGAAACAAGACGGTCAGAAATCTGGCTTTATTTTGTTTCACGTTCCTTGGGAACGCGAATTAAATAAAACGTGTTTTTTGACCTGACGCTTTTGCACTCATTGTTCTTGAAAAATTCTTTGCGTAGCCATAGCTACAGAAAGAATTTTTAAGTGCAGTGGGGGTAAAATAAGGCGGTCAAAAATCATGATTTATTTGTTTCACGTTCCTTAGTTGTTCATTGCCTGGTAGCGTTCGTCGTAAACCGCGCAGGCACTGCGCAGCATCAATCCGAAACTGTGCAGATCGTTAACCGAGAGTAGGAGGCGAACACTGGTACAGGGCGTACCGATTTCCACGGAGCGGTGATCGGGCATGGAGGTCTCTTCGTAGCAAGTATGGTACGCTTCGAGGCTACTGGCCAGGGAGTCGAGCGAAGACCGGATCAGGTCAATGCTGATCGTGCCGTAGTAGACGTGAAAGAGCCGGCATTCGTAACAATAGATCACCCGGTTGGTACCGTTTTCAAAGAGGGTTTCGAAGGAGGGGGCTCCGCTAGAGGATAAGGTCATAGTTATATTATTTAAGAGGTTTCAAAAAAGGTATTTATAAGGGCGAGGCCGCAGGTACAAGGAAAGTTAGAGGAGCAGTGAATCCGGCCTTCGGAGCTCCCCCCACCCTGCTCATTTATCCGGTATTTTTCACCCGCGGCCGCGCCCTATCTACCATCTGCTTCAAACGATACACGAAAAGGTACCAGGCGCCCAGGCCCACCAGCGCCCAGCCCACCAAAATGAGTAGTAAAAGTGGCCAGTCGGCCTGATAGCGAACCGTCAAATGCTGATACATGAACCCGAACATCAGTAGCACCACCGCCCAGTTGAAGTACTTCCAGCCGCCCAGGCGCTGTGCTTTACGAGCTTCCTCCGACTTGACCTTGTGCTTCAGGCTGATCCAGATGCCGGTGAGCACCAAACCGGATATTCCCAGACCCGCCAGAAACCAAAGTATCTTGGTTGGCAGCCCGCCAAAGTTGCCGAAGTGCAGCGGATCGGCAATATTGTTAAGCCAGGCAACCGTCGGTATCTCGTTGGCCCGCTGCACCTTAATCACCTCGTAAGTCAGTGGGTGGACGTACACCTGGTTGGCCCGGTTACGAACCAGTGCCACGTCGCTCTTCCCCGTTAGATAAATAGGTCGGTCGTGCTTGCCCGGTGGCAATATTTGCTTGATCACCAGACCAGGAATATGCGCCCGGGCCGAGTCTGCCGCCCGGTCGTAATCAAGCGACCAGGCAAATTGCTTCAAGTCTATAGAGTCCGGTAATGGGTGCTTCAGTTCCGGCGCCCTCGTGTTGGCTATCTTAGAAATCCCGCCGATATTACTCCGTTCCAGAAAGTACCAAATACCCGTGACGGAAAAAAGCATAACGAAGGGAATCGTCCAGATGCCCACCAGCCGGTGGAGACTGCGAAAGAGGACCACCGGCCCTTTGCCCCGCTTTAGATCAAAGATTTTGCGGTACCATTTACGGTAGAAGTAAAGCGCCGTAACCATAGAAAAGAGCAACAGAAAAGAAAAGGACAAGACAGTAAAATGCCCAAACTGAAAGGGGATAAAAAGGAAGTAGTGTAAATCCCTGAAGTAACGTTGCATGGTCAGTTTCGCCGAGCCCTGTACTTCCGCGGTATAAGGATTGACGAAAGCATAAGTCCGTTGGTTATTAGCGTCCCTGACGTGAACGATGTCACACAGGTAAAACTCACCCGCGCTCGACCAGTAAGCGAGGCTACTCTCGGGAAAGGCCGCTTTCAGATTCCGGACCGTTAAATTCTTATCCGCCAACTCCTCCTGCAGACCCGCAAGAATCGCAGGTGTCACGAGTCAGTCCGTTTCACTACTGAGTGTCGCCAGGCTACCAGAAAAGCAAACGATGGAGAAAAGGATGCTCAATTTCACCCCGATTCAACCATAGGTTTTAAAGCGATTCTTGCCGTCAAACTTCACTATTTTTATTTAGACTAATTATCAATAGTGCGAATCTAAGACCTATTTGTCAAATGACCAGCGATCCGACGGAAGAATTTTTCTTAAGCCCATTAAGTGCTTAAACATTGTCATACTTTCCGTTCTTCTTCCCGGTGTCTTTTAGGTATCGCTAGCGTGGAACACTTCTGCTTGGCTACTTTCTCTTCCTGAAGCTTCTTGTCGACGGTGTCGACCAGATCGGTGGCAGAAACCATCTTTTGCGGGTAGCCGCCCACCTTCTTAATCTTATCGCCAACCTTCACCTTGTTTAAGGGGTAGGCGCTGGCCTCCTGGATTCGATCCGTCGGATACTACTGCACCCATTTACGGACGGTAGAAGCGACCACCCATTCCCTACTTACTGCAGGAAGCGGTTGACGTGGCGATCTTCATCGTTGGCGTTGACAAACGGAAGCTCTGGAGTAACTTCTTCCAAACCCAATGACTTCATTTTTACTTACCATGAAGGTAATGGCGGTGATCTTACGACCCGACTCACCAGCTCAAACTCTTTTTAGCTAAGTACTTTTGATTTAGACTCAAGAAAAGCACATGAATAAAGCTTCACGAACTCCCCTCGGTTGGCCGGTCCTTCTCTTCGTTACGGCAAACTTCGTCTCTAATGTGGGTACCTGGTTATTTACTTTAGCGTCTAGTTGGCTGATGACGGAACTCGATGGCTCCGCCCTGATGGTTTCCCTTGTGCAGTCGGCTAGCACCATTCCACTCTTCATTTTTGCCTTACCAGCAGGTGCGTTGGGTGATATATTCGACCGGCGGCGTAGCCTACTCATTGCCCAAGCCTTTCTGACAATTTCTACTGCCATATTCGCTTACGTCGTTTACTGTGACCTAGCTACTGTTCAGCTGCTCCTATTCTTCACTTTCTTAAACGGAGTCGGAGCCGCATTTTCCCGGCCGGTGATGGCGGCTATCATCCCTCAGTTAGTTGACAAGGTGCACCTGCGAACAGCGGTAAATCTCGGTGGTATATCCTTTAACCTCAGCCGATCAGTAGGGCCGGCGGTGGGTGGCTACTTGATTACACGCTTTAATATCGCACTACCCTTCTGGATAGATGCCGCGACTTTCCTGGCCGTACTGATCTATCTATTCTATTGGCGTGACGACCGGGAAGGAATTAAAGGTGGCCAACAACCGCCGCTGAGACTGGCGATCGGGGATTCGTGGCGATTTTTCCGGTATACCCCTGCCTTGCGGCATAGTATTCTAAAGGCGGCTACCTTCTTTTTTGCGAGTGGTGCGCTTTGGGCTTTATTACCACTCGTGGCGCGCAACCAGCTTTCGGGTGATGCTGACCTTTATGGCTACCTGGTTGGAGCCGCCGGCGCGGGAGCAGTTCTAGCTGGTTTCGTAATTGGGAGGCTAACTTCCGGTATCGGGGCAAATAACGTTATGCTGGTTGCCAGTGGCATTATGTCCGTAGGGCTTTGCTTACTTGGATGGTCAACTTCCATTCCGTTAAGTTTAGTGTTTTGCGGGCTTTGCGGAGCCGCGTGGCAGTCTGCTTATACCACTCTGATGACAAGTGCCCAGTACGCGCTGCCCCGGTGGTTTGGAGCCCGCGGAATGGCATACTATATCATGTCAATTTCTCTTTGCCTTGCCGTTGGTTCCGCCCTTTGGGGTTGGATAGCAGATTTGTCCAGTTTATCGGTAGGGTATTATTCGGCAGCTGGCACCTTGATCGTGATGGCGCTGTTAGGACGTTCTTTCCGCCTCGACCAGGCAAAAGATGTAGATCTAGACGCCGCTAGTGAGTCGCTATTTGACTACGTGAAGAAAGAAGATAATCAGACAACGATATTCAGCTTATTGATAGTGAAGTATTCCATTGACCATAAATTACGTAAAGAGTTACTGCAACGATTAACGTCACTTCGGGGAAGTCGTTATCGTTCCGGCAGTTTACGACGGGAGTTGTACCTCTCCGAAGAGGCCGGTTACGTGGAGGAACATACCCTCATTATAGCCAACCAGAACTACAGCCGCAGTCGTTTTCAGACAACGGCCCACGATGCGAAAATGGAGGCACAATTTCAATCCTGGCTCAAAGAGCAGGGGGGTAAGGTTGAAAGAGAGGTACTGTACCAATCGTAAGGTATTGAAAACGTCAGACCGCCCCTGGCGTCCGCCGCAGTACGAAAGACTGAAGAGTAGGTTTCCAGAGTAGTAGAACCAGTGGCCAAAGTAAGGCAAGCCGCTTTGGCTACGCTCAGCAGAACTACGGAGTGAAGATAAAAAATAAGACCTACAAAAAAGCCCTACTACTCATACTTGAGTAGCAGGGCTGTCTTTTTCCGGTCGAGGCGTTCGCTTCGACCGATACTATGGCTTACTTAACAACAACCATCTGCTTGGTAGCAATGAAGTTACCAGAAGTCAGCGTGTAAGAGTAAACACCGGCAGCACCGATGTTCTGCACTTCAATCTGGTTCAGACCAGCAACACCGTCGACTTCAACCGTCTTTACCAAACGACCAGTTACATCCTGAACGTTCAGGGTAGCAGTACCGGCAGCGGCAAGTTCGAAGGTGATCATAGTCACGTTAACAACCGGGTTAGGCGTGTTCTGGAAGAGCACGTTCTGAGCCGTTGTAGAAACAAAGTCAGCGTTAAAGGCAAGGTCAAGCGCGTTGCCCGTACCGTTCAGCGCTACACCTTCACGAACCGTTACGGCGTCGCTCAGGGAGATCAGCTCGCTCACCAGACCGGAAGTCGTGGCGCGAACCTCAAGGCTTACAGAACCAGACTCGCGGAGGAGTACAGCAATCATTCCCTCACCAGCACGGTTCAGGTTAAGACCGCCTTCACCCACCAGCTCGGCAGAGATCAGTTCGAGACCGGCAGCCAGCTCGATCGTACCCTGGAAGCCCGCAAGGTGCGTGCCGTCCAGAAGGATCGTGCGGGTCTGACCGCTTTCGAGTTGTGCGTCGTCTACGTTCAGTAGTTGAGCCACACGGCCGGTAGCACCCGTCAGGTTCATCTTCTCGACGGCTACGAAGTCAGCAGTTACGCTGCCCTGTAGGTCGTTAGCGTTGAATACCTCGGGGAAGGCTACAGCGTACGGGTTGTTCATGCTGATCTCAGATCCAGCTTCCACCATGAACCAGTTACCGCCGGCAAAGCCGTCAGCAAGACCAAGAATGGCACGCTGGCCAGCAAGAATGTCGAATACGTCGAAGGAACCATCCTGGTTCACATCACCGGCAACGAACTGGTAAGCACTAGCGAATGATGCCGTACCCAGGATCTGACCGATACCGGTCACCAGGTCGGAAGCCCGTACGTTCTGTGCGTTGAAACCAGCATCAAATACCGGCTGTACCGTGTAGTCAGCGTTCAGCTCAAGATTCGTGAAGCTGTACGTTCCGTTGGCGATAGTCATGATCGTTTCGTCCATGCCAGTAGAACTGGTCAGGCTAACCTGTACACCTTCCACGACTTCGTCGTTCTGGGTAGAGATCAACCCGGACAGATTGCCAGTAGAACCTTCACAGTGACCCATGTTGTCCTGTACTTCAACTACTACTTCACAGTAGTCCGGCGTAGTGCCGTTGTCGTCAAAGGCGTAAACGCGGACACTTACCGTGCCGTTGTCGAAGTCATCACAGTCGATATCGTCGATACCAACAACACCAACTACTGGCGTGAAGCCGGCAGCACCGGCTTCGCTGGAGCGGTACAGGCTGTACTTGTCTACTACGTTACCGAAGCAATCTTCGATTGGAGAAGCGATGAAGTCAGAGGCCCAGATAGCAGCGATACCGCCACCGTTGCCGTCGTTCATCAGCGCTACCGTCAGCGTCTGGATACAGATCGGAGTCGGTGTACGGTCAGCCGTTACACAGAATT
>Ga0306864_1000205_pt1 | contig 28823 bp, 16 predicted proteins | sample AntRauTorckE5430_FD_190448 | JGI IMG/M metagenome (GOLD analysis project Ga0306864, IMG submission 190448) | Saline lake microbial communities from Rauer Islands, Antarctica - Metagenome Torckler E5 #430 (v2) (version 2) | ecosystem: Environmental > Aquatic > Non-marine Saline and Alkaline >...
TTTGGCGGAAGAACCGTTCGGCACGTGGTAACCAGGCCTATGCCGTTAAGGTTAACCGGGTCGCTGGAGCCAGCAAGGCTTCGATTCGCATGGGCTCGCTGGGTAGTATTATTCTTATTTTCATTCTGTTGCATATGGCTCAGTTCTGGTTACAGATGAAATTAGGCTACACGGAAATGGTGACTTACCCCGATGGTGACGGTGCAGTTAAAGACCTTTATACGCTAGTTATTGGTGCCTTTGCCAACCCTCTATTTGTTATCGGCTATGTTTTTAGCATGGTCGCAATCGCCTTTCATTTATTACACGGTTTCGAGTCTGCCTTCCAGACCCTGGGCCTAAGCCATCCGAAATGGACGCCGCTCGTCAAGTTCGTAGGTCGAACTTACAGCGTTTTGGTTCCACTAGGTTTTGCGATCATCCCGATTTGGATGTACCTCGCGCAGCAGTAAATTATCACTTCAATTTAAAAGCAAAATCATGCCATTACAATCCAACGTACCGCCCGGAGAACTCGGCGAAAAGTGGACCAAATACCGGTCTTCGATGCCGCTGGTGGCGCCCAATAATAAGCGCCGCCTTGAAGTGATCATTGTCGGTACAGGCCTCGCTGGTGGTGCCGCCGCCGCAACGCTCGGTGAACTAGGCTACAAGGTTAAGGTATTTACCTTCCACGACAGCCCGCGCCGCGCACACTCCATCGCTGCACAGGGCGGGATCAACGCCGCAAAGAATTACCAGAACGACGGTGACTCTATTTACCGTCTCTTCTACGATACCATCAAAGGTGGCGATTACCGCAGCCGCGAAGCCAACGTTCACCGCCTAGCCGAGGTATCCGTTAATATCATCGACCAAGCCGTAGCGCAGGGTGTTCCCTTTGCCCGTGAATACGGTGGTTTGCTTGCTAACCGCTCCTTCGGTGGCGTACAGGTAAGCCGGACGTTCTACGCCCGTGGCCAAACCGGACAGCAGCTCTTGCTCGGTGCCTACCAAAGCCTCAGCCGCCAGGTAAGCCTTGGTAACGTAACTATGTACAACCGCCACGAGATGGTGGACGTAGTGAAAGTAGACGGAAAAGCCCGTGGCATCATCGCTCGGAACCTACTGACCGGCGAACTGGAACGCCACGCTGCCCACGCCGTTGTACTAGGTACGGGTGGTTACGGCAACGTATTCTATCTGAGTACCAACGCCATGAACTCCAATGCATCGGCTGCCTGGCGCGCCGTTAAGAAGGGGGCTTACATGGCAAACCCCTGTTTCACGCAGATCCACCCAACCTGTATTCCCGTTTCGGGCGAGTACCAGTCTAAGCTCACGCTAATGTCTGAGTCGCTGCGCAACGACGGGCGCGTTTGGGTACCCAAGAAGACAGAAGATGCCATCGCCATTCGCGAAGGCAAAAAGACTGGCCTAGACGTTGCTGAAAACGATCGGGATTACTACCTTGAACGCCGCTACCCAGCTTTCGGTAACCTCGTTCCCCGCGACGTCGCCAGTCGCGCTGCGAAGACGGCTTGTGACGAAGGCCTGGGCGTCAGCCCTACCGGTCTGGCCGTTTACCTTGACTTCGCCGAAGCCATCCAGCGCTACGGCCAGAGCCAAGCGACTACCCTCAATGAGCACAAGGCATCTGCAGCCCGCATTAAAGAATTAGGTACGGCGGTCGTTGCCGAGAAATACGGTAACCTCTTCGAGATGTACGAGAAGATCACCGGCGAGAACCCTTACGTAATGCCGATGAAGATCTACCCCGCTGTTCACTACACAATGGGTGGTCTATGGGTGGATTACAACCTGCAAACAAACGTCCCCGGACTCTTTGCCACCGGCGAAGCCAACTTCAGCGACCACGGTGCCAACCGTCTCGGCGCATCGGCACTGATGCAGGGCCTAGCCGATGGTTACTTCGTACTTCCCTATACTATAGGAACCTTCCTGGCGGATGAGATTCGTACGCCGATGATCGACCCTAATGGTAAAGAGTTCATGGACGCCGAAAAGGCCGTTGCTGACCGTGTAACCAAAATAATGGCCATCCAGGGCAACCAGTCGGTGGAGAGCTTCCACCGTCGCCTCGGGCTCACCGTTTGGGAGTACTGTGGCATGTCCCGCAGTGCCGAAGGCCTAAACAAAGGCCGGAAGATTATCCGCGAACTACGGGAAGAATTCTACCGCGATGTTTTCGTTCCTGGTAGTGCCGACGAGTACAACCCGGAACTGGAAAAAGCACTTCGCGTCGCCGACTTCATGGAGCTCGGAGAGCTTATGATGGTTGATGCGCTAGACCGTGATGAAAGTTGTGGTGGCCACTTCCGCGAAGAATACCAAACGGAAGACGGCGAGGCACTTCGCCGCGACGATGAATACACCTACGTTTCTGCCTGGGAATGGGACGATAACGAACCGATCCTGCATAAGGAAGAACTCGTATTCGAAAACGTAGAACTTAAAACCCGCTCTTATAAGTAGTCTTTTAGACTGTTGATTCGTTGGTGCTAACCGATTAACGAATTAACTGACTAAGTTTCTAACTGACTAACTTCTAACGAACTAAAAGACTATTACTATGAGCGCTGATAACATGAAGCTAACCCTTAAAATCTGGCGGCAGAAGAATGCAGACGCTAAAGGTCGTTTCGATACGCATACCGTCGATGGCGTTACTTCCCACATGTCCTTTCTGGAAATGCTGGACATACTTAACGAAAAAATCATTCACGAAAAAAAGGAGCCCGTTGCCTTTGAGCACGACTGCCGCGAAGGCATCTGCGGAACCTGTAGCCTTGTTATCAACGGCTACCCGCACGGTCCTCAGCAAGGCACAACCACCTGCCAGCTGCACATGCGCCACTTTAACGATGGTGATACGATCACCATCGAGCCCTGGCGCTCCTCGGCTTTCCCTATCGTTAAAGACCTCGTGGTTAACCGCGACGCTTTTGACCGCATAATCCAGGCAGGAGGCTACATCTCCGTCAACACAGGCCAGGCGCAAGATGGTAACTCAGTCCCCATCGAAAAAGACCTTGCCAACGAAGCTATGGACGCAGCGACTTGCATCGGTTGTGGTGCCTGCGTAGCAGCTTGTCCTAATGCCTCAGCTATGCTGTTCACTTCGGCCAAAGTGAGCCACCTGGCACACATGCCCCAAGGAGAAGTGGAAGCTGCTCAGCGCGCACTTCGCATGGTAGAGCAGCACGATGCTGAAGGTTTTGGCCGTTGCTCTAACATCACAGCCTGTGAGGCCGAATGCCCTAAGGGGATATCGGTTGAGCACATTGCGCGGTTGAATCGGGAGTACCTCACTGCTGCTGTTGGTAGTACGAAATAACGTCCGACTACAGTATATTCCGGGACGCAGAGAAAGGCGGTAGCCTCGAACGAAGTCCTAGATTATTTGGATAGTTACGAATTTATTTGGTGCGTGTGAAAGGGAACCCTCTTAGGGACATCGATCCAGTGACCACTCTAATTAAAGCATAGTCATCGTGATGTTGACCGGGCTAGTAGAACGCTTGCGTAGCCTTAGCTACACAAGCGTTCTACTGGTTAAAGGCAGTACCGCAAGAGCAGCGTAGCGAAGTCGGACAGTTACTACATTAACGTTCCTTAGATTATTTCCGTGTCCCCCACCCTGCCGAGGTACGAGTATCCCCGTACATAAATCTCCGGTACGCGCAGCGTGCCCCCCAGCCGGTTCGTGCGCCGGCGGTAGCGGAGCTCGCCGCGGATAAGAAGGCGATCTCCGGAGTGAAGGTGTTCGTGAAGGTCCAGCGCGGCGGCCCCCCAAGCGGTGCAATGGTGGGCCTCCTGACGTTCTCCCCTTATGGTGCGCAGTTCAAAGCGAGTAAGGTCAAGGCCCTCGTGAGTGCAGTGATAAATAGGTGGGAAGGCTAACTGGCCGATTAGGGTTATTTCGTTCAAAATAGTGATGTTTGGTGATACGAGCGCTCCCCCGAGAGTCGCTCGTACGGGTTAGTTAATTTTCGTTTTGAATGGCGTCGGTAATTATTTCACCGACCTCTTCCTCCACATTACCCCGCGTTGAAGGTCGCTGCAGTAGGTGATAACTATCGAGATGAATTTCTGGGCGCAGGTGGTTTACCCCTTCCTGTTTCCAGGTCCGGATGCGCAGCTTGCCGAGGATAAAAAGGTTGTCGCCACGACGAACGCTACGGTGCAGCGCCTCCGCCAAGCTACCCCAGGCCACCAGAGAAAAGGCCATTGAAGAGCGTTCTCCGCAATGATTCGTGACGGACTGGTAAAGCCGCAGGCGGGCCATCATGGCACCGTCGGTCATGGTAAAAAGCTCAGGCGGATGACCGGCACGGCCGGTTAGCTGGATCTGATTGTGAACGTGAGGCATAGCAGGTGAATTGTTTCTACCGGCAAGGTGCGAAGCGCCTTCAGGCTTAGTCGTCTTTTATACATCTACTTGCGTTTATATGCGTGTGTAAGCGTTTAAAAACGGGTGTATTGACTTAAAATGGCTATTAAATTGATGGTCCTTAACCACAAAATTCCTGCCAATCCACACAAAAAACCATCTGCGCACCCGCGTCCGCGCCACCTTGAAGAAGCCGCGAAGCGAAAAATTGATGCTCACGGGTGGGCAATATTCCTGTCTCATCACCGGAGACCAAAGCACGTTACGACACCACACACCGTATATTTGAATCTAAATTTAAGCCCCACAGGCTTTTACTTTTCAGTGTGAGGGGCGTCATACTTAAACAAAGTAGCAACACACACTCCTGTTTTAAAAGCATATTCCTTCGTTCTCCACCTCCTCAAACGGCGCTTTTATGTCAATCTCTACTTTACCCACCCCAGCGGTCGTCGCTTCCATCGCTCCGTACACCGGCCCCTGGACCCGCCTACAAGCCGGACACCTGCTGCGCCGCGCCACCTTCGCGCCCCTGAAGGCAGAAATTGACCAGGCTCTAAGCCTCGGCTTAGATGGAGCAATCAATAAGCTCTTTGCGAACGTTGCGCTGCCCGATCTACCTGTTTACTACGACTACGAAGACAATCCGGATGCGGGCATAGGCAACACCTGGGTAGACCTACCCGTAAGCGAAACCAATTCTAACGATGATGCCAGCGCCCGCCGCCGTAGTCTGGACGGCTGGTGGATGGCCTCGCTGGCAACCGACCAGCTCACCATCCGGGAAAAAATGTGCTTCTTCTGGCACAACCACTTCGGCATCGACGGACCCGGAGACGCGCGCGCCATCTACCAGTTTATCACAAAATACAGAGCGTTCGCTACCGGCGATTTCAAAGAGTTCGTAAAGCAGATGGCTGTAAATCCTTCCATGCTCGTTTTCCTAAACGGAAACAGCAATACGCGGGTGAACCCCAATGAAAACTTCGCACGGGAAATCCTGGAATTATTCACCATTGGTAAAGGACAGCAGGTAGGCGACGGCGACTACACCAACTACACCGAGCAGGATGTAACCGAGCTAGCCCGCGCCTTTACCGGCTGGCGAGTCCGGGGGCTAAACACTCAGGTAGCCGGGCTTGGGCCGGAGAGTTACTACACCACCAACCGCCACGACACGACGGAAAAGCAGCTAAGCCACCGCTTCAACAATGCAATAATCGAAAACAACGGCGAGAATGAATACCAAGACGTCGTCGACCTGATCTTTCAGCAAGACGAAGTCTCCCGCTTTATCTGCCGTAAACTCTACCGCTACTTCGTTTACTATAAAATCAATGATGCTGTAGAGAACGACATCATCGAGCCGATGGCCCAGGCCCTGCGCGGTGCGGACTACGTGATTGCTCCGGCCCTAAAGCTTCTCCTCCGGAGTGAACACTTCTACGAAGCGAGCGTCATTGGCGACATCATCAAGTCTCCCATCGATGTAGCGCACAGCATTTACCGGCCTACGGATTACCTCAACCAGGGAAGCGTTCGTGACGACTACCAGGCCGCCCGCCGCGCTTACCTCGCTGCCCGTGATATGGGCCTCGAGCTACGCAAGCCGCCCAGTGTTTCCGGCTGGTCCGCCTATTATCAGGGACCCGGTTTCCACCGCCTCTGGCTCAACACTGCTACGCTGCAAACCCGTACCGATGTTCAGAATCGAGCCCTTAGCCGTAACGGCTGGTACTGGGACGGTGCCCGCCACCCCTTCGACTGGCTAACCACCATCAGCCGCTACGACAACCCCGGAGACCCCAACGACCTGATCGCGGAAATGGCAGACGAATTCGTCCCCCAAGCCCTTAAGCCCACCCAGCTAAACGCATTGAAGGAGTTGCTCTTGCCCGGCCTTCAAGACTTCGTATGGACGAGCGAATACGCTGACCTTGGCGCTAACCCTAACGACGAAGCGCTCCGCGTATCCGTCGAAATCCGACTTAAGCACATGGTGGAAGGAATGCTCCAGCTTGCTGAATTTCACGTACACTAAACTATCATGAACAGAAGAAACTTCCTCCGCACCTCCGGTGCCTTAAGTCTGCCTGCCCTTCTTTCAACTGGTGTTGCAGCTGATCCCGCCGGGTTTTTCAGCCAGTTCATCAACCCCGATAGTGATAAGGTTTTGATCCTGATCAGGCTTTCCGGCGGTAACGACGGGCTCAACACGCTGATCGGTTTGGATCAGTTGGACAAGCTTTCTCAGGTCCGTGGTAACATAGCGCTCAGTGCTTCAGACGTGATCGGGTTGAACGACACCACCGGCCTCCACGGCAGCATGACCGGCATGAAGTCGCTTTACGACGAAGGCTTACTTGGTGCAATTCAGGCCGTTGGCTACCCGAACCAGAACCGCTCACATTTCCGGAGTACCGATATCTGGACTTCCGGCTCTGCCTCCGATGAGACGGAGACCAAAGGATGGCTCGGGCGCTACCTGGAGTTAGAACACGCCGAATTCCCCGCCGGCTACCCCAACGAGGAATTCCCTTATCCCCTGGCAATGACAATGGGCAACGTTGTCTCCTCAACTTGTCAGGGTTCTCTCTCCAACCTGAGTGTGGTGGTCAACAATCCTTTCAACTTCCTCTATATCGCTCCGGGTGGCAACACCTCGCTACCGAGCGGCAACTACGGTACTGAAGTGAGCTACGTGCGCGAACTCATCGGTCAGAGTAACCAGTACGGAGCAGTCGTTCAGGAAGCCGCCAACGCGGGAAACACGCTCGCGGTGAACTATACTGAAGGCAAGCTATCGGACCAGCTCCGGAACATCGCCACCCTCATCGCTGGAGGCTTGCAGACCAAGATTTACGTCGCAACCCTCGGTGGCTTCGATACCCACAGTGAACAGGTTACCGGCAATAACCGCCTGCTTGGCGACCATGCCAATCTCTTAACCGAACTAAGTGACTCCATCAAGGCTTTCATGGACGACCTGAAACTCCTCGGGGTTGACCGCCGGGTAATGGGCCTCACCTTCAGCGAATTTGGCCGCCGCATCCGCTCCAACGAAAGCAGTGGTTCAGACCACGGCGACGCTGGTCCCCTTTTCCTTTTCGGCAACTGCGTCCAGGGAGGGGTAATGGGCCAAAGCCCTGAAATTGATACTGCTGTCGATCAGAATACCGGGGTGCCCTTCCAGTACGATTTTCGGGACGTCTACGGGTCGGTACTAATAGACTGGTTTGAAGTACCGGAAGCGACCGTGCAAACGCTCTTTTCCAGCGGCTTCACTTACTTACCCATCGCCAACGGCTGTAGCCGCCCGCTGAATATCATCGTGGATGCTCCGGCCGCCCTCGGTGACGAATACTTCATCGATCTTGATTGGCAAGATCATGTGTTGCCCCGACCTCAGGGCTTCCGACTAGAGCGAAGTGAGGATGGCCGAAACTTCCAAGTCATCGCCCGGGTATCCGCCAAGAACAGTAAAAATAGCGTTACCGGATATACCTTTCGGGACGAAAAGGTCCGCAAGAATAAGCTCTATTATTACCGGCTACAACGCGAAAACACTGACAGAACTATATCCACTTCCGGTGTACAAACCGGCCGTTTGCGGGGAAGTAGCCGAGGCGACTGGGCGGTTGGCCTACCGCGCCCAAACCCCGTTCAAGACGAAGGCAGTTACATCAAGGTCTATGCGCCAACTGATGCAACCGCTACGTGGTCAGTGACCGACATCTCCGGTAGAAAAGTCCGCAACGGAAGCATAAGCCTCCTTGGTGGACAGGATAACCGTATTCCAATTCAGCCTGCAGGCTTACCCAATGGTACTTATGTCTGGCAACTCATTACGGAAAACGGTCAGCGCTTTTCACGAAAGATACTTCGACGATAGAAGTTATCTTTTCAGGTGCGAAAGCATTGTGAAAAGCAATGTAAGTGCATTGGTCGTGAGTTATTTCATTATCACACTTATTCCTTTAGGAATAAGCCCCCTTCGTTCGGCTCTCCCTTAAAAGCCGTTAAAAACCTTACACATTTATGCTGGGTTGAGCGATTGTAGCACGATTATCACAATAAGCAATCGTACTACAAGCGGTACAACTTATTACACACATTCATAATCCGATCATCCTTACCACTAACGGATTTCCTCGTAGTTTCGCGGCTAATCGCGGGTCACTTTACTTGTGGACGCGAGTTCTTCGCTCTAACCAACCACCATACTATGCGTTTTCTTCTTTCGTTTGCGGCACTTTGCCTCTCTCTCACCTTATTCTCACAGGAGGCTATCCTAACCGGCATCCTTGATGGAGACCTGGTCAATTCTAATGGCCAGGGCGGTAACCCTAAAGTGATCGAACTGTACGTAAATGGCAGTCTGGACATTAGCGGCTACCAGCTTAGCCGGACCAATGCCGGGAACCTTTTCACCTTTCCTACCGGAAGCACGTACGAGAATGAGTTCGTGTACGTAGTCAACCCCGCCGGCGAAGACGAGTACCTGGTGGCCTATGGTGCCTCCGGAGGCTTTGCCAATTACCTAACCAGCAGTAATGTCTCTGGCAACGGCAACGATCCTTACCAACTGCTAGATGCTAGCGGTACGATCCTGGACCAAACGGGCGGCCCCATCGGCACCCCCGACAACTACAAAGACGGCCACCGCTACCGCCTGAGTAATACCGGCCCCGATGCTGGATGGATAGAAAATAATTGGACTGGTGGTAACGCTACGGTAGACAACCAGGCCGTAACCGCATACGCTGGCATTACGATGTTTGGCACCTACACTGCCACTCCTCCCGGCCCTTCCGTAAGCACTTCTACGGATGGAAACCTTACCGAGCCTAGTACAGATGGTGGCTTCATAATCACCCTTTCCGAAGTAGCGGCTACAGACATAACGATCAGCTACACGCTCACGGGAACCGCTACTCCAGGCGACGATTACACAGACCCCAACGGCGGGTCTGTACAGATACTCGCCGATCAGCTTTCCGTGTCGGTCAGTATTGAAGTAGAAGACGACAACAATTCTGAACTAGCGGAGACCATCGAAGTCACACTCACTTCAGTCTCCGACGCAACCTTCTCCCTTGGTTCCGGAGCAACGATTAATATTATTGACGACGAACCGGTGTCGGCTATTTTCATCAGCGCCATTCAGGGCAGCGGGACCAGCAGCCCTGCCGTTGGCCAGACGCTATCCATTGAAGGTATTGTCGTTGGTGACTTTCAGGGAGGAGATGGTGCCGGCCTCGGTGGCTTCTTCGTTCAGGAAGAAGATACTGACACTGACGCTGATGCTTCCACCTCCGAAGGAATCTGGGTTTACGATGAAGCCGGAGCGGTAAACGTTGCCGTGGGCGACCTAGTTACTATTACCGGCCTGGTGGAGGAGAGTAGCGACCTTACCCAGCTTAACGTAACCGGCGCCGGAGCCAGTGTTGCCGTTATCAGCTCTGGAAATACGCTGCCTACTGCCGCGAATCTCGACCTCCCGGTTAGCGCAGATACCGATTACGAAGCTTTTGAAGGTATGCTTACTACAATTACGGAAACCGTTTCGATCACCGAGACTTTCAGTGTCGGTCGGTTTGGCGAGTTCTCCGTCTCTAAAGGTGAGCGGCTTATCACGTTCACCGAATGTAACGAATCTGACCCCGCAGCCCTTGCCCTCTACAATGCCGACCAGAGCCTGCGCCGACTGACGGTAGACGACGGTCGTAACGGCCAAAATACCTTTCCGATCGTCCTCGGTAATGGCCAGCAAGTCACAGCGACCAACAGCCTTCGTTCCGGCGCATCCATCACCGGTCTTACCGGTATTATTGATGAGCGCTTCAATAGCTACCGGATGCAAGCCACCGACTTCACGGTTGGCAGTGATAATGCGCGACCTACCGCTGCTCCCACCGTGGGTGGCAACCTTACCGTAGTTGGCATGAACGTTTTGAACTACTTCACCACCTTCGGTAGCCGTGGTGCAGACAACCAGGAAGAGTTCGACCGCCAGGAAATCAAGATCGTAAAGGCCATTTGCGAACTCAACGCCGATATCATCGGCTTGGTCGAAATCGAAAACAACGGCTATGGCGTTGACGGAGCGTTGCAGTCACTCATCGACGCGATTACCGCTGAGTGCGGAACGCAGTACCGTTTTGTTACTTCACCGAATACAGGTACCGATCAGATTCAGGTTGCGCTAATCTATAGGGCAGACGTAGTTATGGAGTCCGGCACCGCCGCGGCACTCTCAGAACCGGCCAATGTATTCAGCAGAAATCGCGTACCGTTGGCCCAGACCTTCAGGGTCGTAGAACCTGGCAATCCCAGCCTAAACGCCGAACTGACCGTCTGCGTTAACCACTGGAAGAGCAAAGGCAGCTCCTGCGGAACGGGCGACAATGATACCGGAGGAGCCGGTAATTGTGACGGATCGCGCACGGCAGCCGCCCAGGCCATTCACGACTGGCTGGCCACCAAGCCTACTGGTACTACCGATACCGACAACCTTGTCATCGGAGACCTCAATGCCTACAGCCAGGAGGAACCGCTTAAACTCTTCATCGATGCTGGATATGTGAACACGGTACGCGCTGCAGCTGGTGCAGGTAGCTTCCCCTGCGGCAGCAGCCCTTCCTACGTTTTCCGTGGCGAATGGGGCAGCCTTGACCATGCACTGGCCAGTGCATCTCTTGCCGGTCAGGTGACCGGTGCCATTCCCTGGCCAGTCAATGCTCCAGAGCCCGTCGCGCTTGACTACGACACGCAGTTCAACAACCCCGCTCTTTATGCTGATGACTACTACCGCTTTAGCGACCACGACCCGGTGGTCATTGGCCTTGACCTCAGCGTTGTCGTTAGTGTTCAGAACGGAGAAGCAGGTGCCATGGAAATTCGCCAGCTCAGCCCGCGGCAGTTCCGTGTTCTGGGTACTCCGATCGGTCTGGAATACCTACTCGTCAACGCTGCCGGTGTAGAAGTACGGCGCGGTGTTACCCGTAATGAGCAAACTGATATTGACGGATCAGGGCTTCCAGCCGGTATCTATTTCCTCCTAGTTCGTTCGCGGAGTGCGGGTGGACAGACGTTCAAGGTGATTCTTCGGTAGAAAATTCTCTTTTGGGCGCGGCCGCAGGGTGCAAGGTTTGTTAGGAGGCACGGTTCGTTCGGACCAAGCCGCTCAACGAGCTCTCAATACCAACCTGCACTTCGTAAGGATATGTTTACAGCAAGGGGCTGATGGATTTCCGAATGGAATTCATCGGCCCCTTTTATTTCTCTTACCTTCCGGGATGGCGATTAACGTAAGCTATTGCGAGTAAATTGAAGGACAAACTCCCCGTCATGCAAAACCTATTACTAGCTGATTTTGGCTTATTCCTCAGCCCCTTTCACCCTCTGCTGGTTCATTTACCGATTGGTTTTTTGCTGCTTAGGAACGGTGGCCAGGAAATAAGATACGCCCAGCCATCCGGGTAAGCTAGACGGTCAGAGCGACTTCAGCGGTAGCAGCAGCTTTTTGCGAATGGCTACTTTCTGGCGAAAGTGATGGCGGAGACACCCTGTTCTGGCACAAATGGCTCAGGATCAGCGTTGCGGTACTAGCCGTAACCGGAACTTATGGTGGTAAGCCAGCGAAGTGGACCGGCCTGCTGGTTGCAGGATAGCGGACAGCTCAACATGACCAAGCCCCGTAGCCTAAGTAAAGCAGGTGAAGGCAAAGCCCAAACCACCTGAGTCACAAACAGTGCCGACGGACGTGTGATTAATACCGGCCTTAACGGCCGCGTAATCCGGAAACTAAAAATACCTACCGACCATATTCCCGAAGGGAAATAATTCAAGCCAAACGAAACGACCATTGCCCACGACAATTCAAACTTCATAAACCCCACGACGTCTACCCCGATGAAAACGGAAATTTGTACGTACCGCAACGGTATAGTTGCCGGACTTACCCTATTCGCTTAAAGCGGATTTAGTGCTGTAGTACAGTATTACATTACTGAAAAAGCCGCTCGAAACGTATTAGCATGCGCCTCAATAATAGTCGCCAAACGGTCAGAGTAACCACCTCCCATACTCACCGAAACTGGTAAATCGCGGTCTTTACAGGATTGAAAGACGAAGCGGTCCCGCTCCTTACACCCCTGGAGACTAAGTGCCAAGCGGCCAAGCTTATCGGACGCAAGTACATCCACCCCACTCAGGAAGAAAACGATATCTGGCTGAACCTGATCAAGAAGGTTCGGCAGCACTTCGTAAAGTTTGTTCAAATAAATATTGTCTCCGGTTCCGTCCGGAAAACCGACGTCGAGGTCAGAAGGAGGCTTCCGGTTGGGATAGTTCTTCGCGCCATGAAAACTCAGGGTAAAAACGCGCGGATCATCCGCGAAAATTTCAGCGGTGCCGTTGCCATGGTGCACGTCGAGATCTACCACAATTGCCTTGGATATTTCGCCTGCGTGAAGTAATTCGTTGGCCGCAATGGCGATGTCGTTGAACACACAAAAGCCTTCACCCCGGTCGGCAAAAGAGTGATGCGTCCCTCCGGCAATATTAAGCGCGACACCGAAACCGTTCATGGCTAAGCGGGCACAATCAAGGGTTCCCTGCGCGATGACACGGCCCCGGGCGATGAGTTCGGGACGCATGGGAAAGCCGATGGCACGGGCCTCCTTTACGGAAAGGCTGTTGGTCTTCAACTTATGCCAATATTCAGCGGTATGGGTTCGGAGGATGGCTGTTTCACTGACCGGCTCGGGAGCGAAAAACACCTCTTCTGAAACAGTACCTTCATAGAGTAATTGCTCTGGCAAAAGGGTGTACTTCTCCATTGGGAAACGATGCTTCGCCGGAAGCTCGTAGCGATAGATTGGGGAATAGGCTATTTTCACGGCTATGCTTTCCTTACTAGTGCGTAACAACAGGTGGCGAAAAAGTCCTTTACCCACGGTAACCCTCCGATGATTCCGGGCAACGCCATCGGCTTAAGGCCAAATTTGATCTCGTAATTGGGATTTATGAACCAGAGGTCTTTTTGCTCAAAGCAAAACCCGCTTCGTTCGATCGTTTCGGTGAAACGCGCAATGCTAATGCCTGTTTCCTTAATTTCAATAAGGTCTTCGATTATACGGTCTGTTTCTCCTCCAATTTTAAGCACTTCTTTATAGAGTGGAATGGGTAACAGGTGGTACCAGGGCAGTTTACTAAGCAGTCTGTTTCCACAAATTTGCTGATGGCCGCCAAAGGGCATACGCCAGGGCGGAAAGCCAAAAAAAATACGCCCCTCCGGCTTGAGAAATTTATGGACAAAAGTCAGGAAGCGCTCCTGATCGTGAATGTGCTCGATCACGTCGCGAAGAATGATAAGGTCGAAGGTACTGAGACGATCGGCACTGCTGTCATATATGTCCTGAACGATCAACTCCACATCAGCCCGGGGCAGTACATCGGCCATGTATTCTTTACCGAGATCAATCTTTGACTGGCTCAGGTCAACCCCCACTCCCTGGCAACCAATTTCAAGAAACGGGACCAAATTACCACCCTCGCCGCACCCAATCTCGAAAACGCGGGTGGCGGAAGTTACTGGCATCGTTTTACGGATGTACGGCAGGACGTGCTCACGGGTGGTAAGCACCTGTTCATCAAAATATTGTTTGCGGTTCTTGTGCCGTTCTTGCATAACGCGAAGGTACTAAGGGGGTGCGAAACAATAAGTTATCTATCTAAAAAAATGGAGCTCGCAGCATTGGCAAATTACTAATGTAGCCAACCAACTTCCTGGCCATCACGTTTGTCTTTAACCCATGCAAAGATCCTTTCTCGCCTTCCTTCTTGTTTTCAGCTTTCTTTCAGCAGTGACTGCGCAAACGCCCATGCTCCTTAATCAGCTGGAGCAAAGTTGGGAGCGGCAAGCCCGGTGGGAAGAACGCAACGATATAGATGGTCGTTTCAAGCTCCTTGCTCCCGCTGTTCTGACGCACAAGGTCGATACGGTAGAAACCAGCTTGGGGAAACAGGCCTACCACACTTTTTTCCTTCAGGCTCCGGACAAAGACGAAGCGGAGAATATCATCTACGCCATCAGCTACGTTGATTACCCCGACGGTTCCCTTCACCACGATAGCCTCGAGCTCGTAAATGAGTTCCTAACCGGCACTGAAGAAGAAGCCGCCATCGCCGTGGGCGGCGAAGTGATCTACTCTTCCGATAAATTAATCTCCGGCTTCCCGGCCCGTCAGTGGCGGATTGATTACCCCAGTAAAGGTGGAACGGCCAGCGCCCGTACCCTCGCCGGAGTAGCGGGTAACCGTTACTACGAACTAAAGGTATTCAGCCTTCAGGCATCCGGACTTAATAAAAGCGCTGACAAGTTCTTTGACTCGGTTAGGCTGTTCAGTAAGTAAGTTTCCGTGAACCCAAAGGGGATTCCGACTGTACTTATCAACGTGCGGTAGCCTACCACGCAAATAACATACTGCAGTAACTATATTACCACAGTACTTCACTACTAGATTACTATGTCACAGCAACTCTACCTGATCGCAAAGTTTGAACTCAACGACTCCGACAGCTTCGCGCCAATCTTCGCTAAGCACGCTAAAGACAGCCGCCGTAAGGAAGGTTGCCTATTCTTCTACCTGATTCGCGATCGGGAAGACCCTCGCCAATTCGCCACGATGGAATGCTGGGATACGTACGCCGATTTCGAAGCCCACGTCGCCGATCAGGAGCATGCTGCTTTCTTCAAGCAAATCAAACCACTTTTCCGCAAAGACCCTGTGGTGACGGAGGCTGATTTAGTAATGGGAATGGAATAGAGTTTTAGTCTGTCAGTCTGTTTCCGCTAAGGGTCCAAAAAACTAACAGGCTAAAAGACTAACTCCCTATCTTCGCGCCAATATGGCAAACGAAGTATTCAACCGCGTAGCGGCCCTCATAACTGAAATCGAAAACGCGACGGCGGAGACGCCCGAAGCGGTGGAAGCTTTCCGTATCCGTTACCTTGGCTCCAAGAACATCCTGAAGCCACTGATGGGCGAGATGCGTAACATCCCCAACGAGCAGAAACGGGATTTTGGTCAGCTGGTCAACAGGGCAAAGGAAGTAGCTCAGGAAAAATTCAGTGCCCTCCAAGCAGCGACGCAGGATAATAAGGGCGCGGACGCAGGTGCAAAGTTTGATTTAACGGCACCGTCTGAACCAATGCTTCTCGGTGCCCGCCACCCCATCGCACTGACGATGCGGCGGATCATCTCCATCTTCGAGCGCATCGGCTTTACCGTAGCCGAAGGACCCGAAGTAGAGGATGACTGGCACAACTTCACCGCCATGAACACCCCGGAGGACCACCCCGCCCGGGATATGCAGGACACCTTCTACGTCGCCGCCGGTATGCCCGCCGGCCCGGATAATGCAGATATGCTGCTGCGGACACACACCAGCTCCGTCCAAGCTCGTACCATGGAAACCACCGAGCCTCCAATCCGAATCATCGCCCCCGGCCGTGTTTACCGCAACGAAACCATCAGTGCTCGTAGCCACGCCCAGTTCCACCAGGTCGAAGGGCTTTACATCGCCAAAAAGTGCAGCTTCGCAGATATGAAGGCTACCCTACTCCACTTCGCCCGGGAGATGTACGGTGATAAGACAAAAATCCGCCTGCGCCCAAGTTACTTCCCCTTCACCGAGCCCAGCGCCGAAATGGACATTTGGTGGGGCCTGGAATCTGAGCACGACCACCGCATCACCAAAGGAACAGGTTGGTTAGAAATCCTCGGTTGTGGCATGGTTGATCCCGAAGTACTCAAAAACTGTGGCATCGATCCGGAGGAATATACCGGTTATGCTTTCGGTATGGGTATCGAACGGCAAGCCATGTTACTCTATAATATCACCGACATCCGTCTGATGTTTGAAAACGACGTTCGCTTCCTCAAGCAATTTACGGGAGTAGTGTAACGAAGAGCGCAACGACTTCTCCAGTAACGGGAAGTATGCTAACGAGAAGTGGTTCAGTAATCGTTTGTCTGGTTATCGGGCCAACTAATCCTATCCGTCGCACGTCTAGTGCCAAGTCAGGACAACCCCCAAAGAGGATAATCGCTCTTTGTACAATCCTTGACGCAATCGGGCTGCAAACTAAGATCTTTGGGGTCCAGAACTAACATCAAGCTTAGAAGACGAAACTTCCCAGTATGCTTGAACATTGTTACTAATAGTCTTTCTTTACACTTACCCCGAAAGCTTTCGAAACCCAAAACGTGTACCACACGAATTACTGAAAAACCAAACCATCTCCCTATGATCAGCTACTACGCCTCCCGCAATGGCCGCCTGGAAGAGATGGACAACCTTACCGAAGAAGGCTGCTGGATTTCTCTGACACCTCCCTTTGAAGCCGAAGAGCTCGCACGGGTTGCTAATGACTTTGACCTCCCCCCGGATTTTCTCACGGACCCGCTGGATACCGACGAACGGTCGCGCTACGAACGCGAGGACGACGCCCGGCTGATCGTCCTGAACACCCCCGTACTCTCTCAAAATGACGGTGATAACGAGGGTATTTACATCACCGTACCAATAGGTTTAATCCTAGTAGAGGAACACCTCATTACGGTAACCTCCTCCGCCAATCACCCGGTACTTAAGCTATTTGCAGACAATAAGGTGCGCAACGTAAACCCCGCCCGTCGCCAGCACTTTGTACTCCGCATCTTCGAACAAACGGTTTTTCGGTACCTCATCTGCCTGAAGCGCCTAAACGTGAAGCGCAACATGATCGAGCAGGAGCTTTACGAAAGCAGCCAGAATAAGGAGCTGAAACAACTGCTTAGTATTGAGAAATCGCTGGTCTATTTCATCAACGCCCTTAATGGTAACGAACTGCTGAAGATGAAGATGAAGCGCACTGACTTTCTTGCTATCCGCCACGACGAAGACCTCGCTGACCTGTTCGAGGACATCATCATCGACAACGGACAGGCCCTAGAAATGGCCAACATCTACACCAATATCCTGAACGGAACGATGTCGGCGTTCGGCTCCATAATTTCCAATAACCTCAACATCACGATCCAGCGACTCACACTCATCACCATCATTCTTACCGTACCCATGGTAATCGCCAGTTTTTTTGGAATGAATGTAATGGTCCCTTATGAGTCCGGAAGCCTCTGGGCTTTCTTCGGAATAATCCTGGCCTCCGTTGCTATAAGTATGGCGGTGATTGCTTATTTCCGGCGTAAGCGGATGTTTTAGAGCGCGGCCGCAGGTGCAAAGGAAGTTTTGGACGGCTTCGCCTTTTAGACCGCCACCACAAACGGCTCTCCGGAATTAACCGGGGAGCCGTTTGTACTAAAATTTAGCCTCTAAACCATCTAAAAGCGCGCAGCGTGTCTATCCGTTATCGCAGGATGGTAATGTTACCCTGCTTAATGAATGGTTCACCAGTCGGGCAAGTAAGACGCAGCCAGTAGCCGTAAACATCGGGCTCCAGGTCGTCACCTCCAACGGTGCCATCCCAACTGTCGTTAATGTCATCAGAGCTGTAAACTTCCTGACCCCACCGGTCGTAAATGATCCAGCGGAAATCGGTAATTTGATCCGCAAAGTTAGAGCGGACACGCATTACATCGTTCCGGGTGTCCCGGTTAGGTGTAAAGGCGTTGGGTACGTAGATATGATCAAAGTCACAAAGCGGATCCTCCACACGCAGTGTGATCGGAATGACGCGGGTACAGCCATTCTGGGTAACTTCTACTTCGTAGGTTACATCGCCAGCCTGATCGGGCACAACGGTTACCGTCTGGCCAGTGTTCATAGTAATGGTACCGTTTTCGCCCATCCAGTCGTAGGTACAGCCCACACACTCGCCTGTGACGGTAAGTTCGGAGTCTTCGCCCAAAAATATTTCCTCCGGATTGGCTTCACCTGTGAGTTCGCCAAGATCAGTGATGTTGACAGCTACGTTCTGCGTAGTGCTACAACCCGTAGCCGGATCAATAGCGGTAACGGTAACGATAACGCTTGAATTTCCCACAAATACCGGATTACCAGGGTCAGAGTTATCGATAAGATCGGAAGGATCGTAGGTATAGTTTAAGGTGCTAATTACTCCACCCGGGGCAAAAATGGAAGGCCGGTCTCCGGCACAGGCATCGACGTCCTCCAGCGGAAGACCCGCAGTAATTTCTGAAACCGTAACGGTTGCGGAAACCATTTGCAAACAGCCGGTATTGGGGTCAGTAGCTTCGCTGTAAACGGTGTAAGTCTGACCTGCTTCAGAAGCTTCAACTATGTAAGTTGGGCCGGTTCCTATCTGATTGGTCAGCTCTTCGTTGTCGTACCAAACAATGTCTACTTCCTCATTGACGGAGGAACCGTTGATGGTTATGTTCGCGGGTTCACAGATAACGGTATCCACGGGGCTGGCCATAAAGCTGATCTCCGGCGCTACGTCAACGTTGATCGTCTGGATTTCGGTACAGCTGGTGGTTGGGTCGGTGATGGTTACCATTAGAATACCGCCTTCCTCGAAGGTGCCGATGGGATTGGCCGGGTCGGTCAGGTCGAGGTTCTCGCTGGGCGTCCATTCGTACACGTAGTCATCAACCCTCGGGCCACCGTTGATGGTGAACGCATCCTTGAAACAAGGCTGAATCACGTCTACGTACTGGTTGGGAATAAAGGGAACAGCAGTGACCGTAACGATCAACACCGTGTCACATCCTAACTGGTTGGTGACCGTAACGAAGACATCTACACTGCCTTCGGCTGGTGAGGTGATATTGACAGTCTGGTTCATCAGCGGACCGTTAATGATCGCGTTGGCCCCCCAGGCATAAGTCAATATATCGGTCGGGTCAAAGTTGACTACGCTGAGTGTAGTATCCGTAGAGGAGCAGAAATTAAGGCCATCAGCACCAACGTCGATACCGGCGTTCACCTGGTTATTGATGATTACAACGGTATCCCGTTCGATACAGCCAAACTCGCTGGTTGCGGTAACGACGATGGTATCACGACCGTCAGGGTTAACAGTAAGCATCGCCCCTATGCCCAGAACATTGCCGTCAAGATCGGTGTAGGCAACATTAACATCGTCGTTGGTGGTCAGATCAATACTTAGCTCAACCGGATTACCACAGGTGGCTAGAGTTGGCAGAACGACAACTCCACCGTTGCCACCATCACCACTGTTGATCGGGCCATCGGGGCCGTTGATTACCAAACCAATGCTATCAGGGATAACAACCGTTACGGTATCGGTATTAGTACAGTTAAAGTCAGCGGAAGTAGCAGTTACGGTAACGATGTAAGTTCCTGCTTCCTCTGTGGTGGGGTTCGGATCAGTGGGATCGAATCCGTTTGCGGGAGCCCAGTTGTAGGTGAATTCTGCGTCGGCACCGGGATTGAGTTCTGTGGAATCACCGGGGCAGATGACGATCTCTTCCATTAGGTTAACAACAGCCAGGTTGACCGTGAAGCTGGTATCTAGAGAGGAGGTACAGTTATCGGCAGAAGTAACTTCCTGGATTGCGGTAATAATCCCAGATTCAGAAACAGTAACCGACGGGTTCTGGTCGGTGCTGGTCGTTGGCGTAACGCCCGTGAAGGTCCACTCGTAGTCAAGTACGGCTCCGGTAGCATTGATACTTTCGTCCATGAAGTTCAGCGTTGCTGAGCCATTGTTACAACCGCCTAGGCTGACGCTAAAGCCCGCATCCAGAACGATAAGAAAAGTCGTAGTTTCTTGCGTTACGCTGGCAATACAATTTTGATCATAGACCAGGTCGAGGGTAACGGTATAAGTTCCAGGAGTATCGTAGACATGTACGGGGTTGGCATCAGTAGAAGTAGAACCATCGCCAAAGTCATAAACGTAGCCGAAGGATACGGTACTGGTATTGGTAAAGGTTACGGTAGCACCATCACAGTCCACCATTGAAGTGAAGGATAAAGCTCCGCTGTCGTCAATTACGATGATGCGTACATCTTCTGTCGTTGAACAACCGTACTGATTGGTTACAGTTACCGTAGCCACGTAATCACCCGGAGCACCAACAAAGGCTGGGTTAGCAGTAGTGATAGTTGTAGGGTCAAACAGTTCAGCCGGAGTCCACAGGTAAGTGAGTTGATCGTTGGGATCAAGATTGGTCACCATAAGGTTTACACCATCGCTCAGGCACGTCAGTACAGTATCAGGAACAGCGATATCAACTGGTCCTCCACTGACAGTGAAAGTGATGCTGTCCGTACAGTTCTGAGCGTCTGTTGCTACAATCAAGTAATCAGTTTCTCCGCTCACGTTAAGCGTGAAGGTACTGCCGGTATCAATTTGAGTACCGAAAGGGTCAAAAAGGACAATATCCGCGTCAACTGCCGTAGTGGCTGTGATGCTTGTTGTGGCATCACAAATAGGACCACCGCCAACAACCTGAAGGTTGATATCGAGACCAACATTAACGATGATCTCCTCAGTTGTTGAACATTCCAAGCTCGAGCCGCTGTTGTTAGTGACGACAACGGAGTAGGTCGTGGTCACAACAGGATTAAAGGTTGGCTGATTAGAGCTGATGTCGTCAATTCCGGTAGCTGGGCTCCACGCATAATCATAAGCGGGATTCCCGGCTACAGCTAAAGTGAGCGATTCACCAAAACAGATACTCGCTGCGTCGGAGAACAGGTCAGTATCAATGGGTTCACCGCTAACGGTGAAGGCGATGCTGTCCTTACAGTCCTGACCATCTGTTGCAACAAGGAGGTAATCGGACTCTCCGTTTACATCAAGCGTGAAAGTATTACCCGTACCAATCTGGGTGCCAGTAGAATCAAACAGGACGATATCTGCATCAACCGCCGTAGTTACTATAATCGTTGTGGTAGTATCACAAACAGGTCCGTCGCCTATAAGCTGAAGGTCGATATCGGAAAAAACCGTAACGGTTACTTCTTCTGTTGCAGTACACACTGACCCCGCACTAGAACTGTTGGTAATGACAACGGTATAAGTTGTGGTTTCGGTAGGATTAAAGGTCGGCTGGTTAGAGTTTACGTCGTCAATTCCGGTATCAGGCATCCATACGTAATCGTAGGCGGTATTTCCACCAGTAGGCAAAGTCACGGATTCTCCGAAACAGGTACTCACCTCCACCGGGAACGGACTCGCGTCTACACCTGTAACGGTAACTTCCGTACAAGTTTGGTTTTCGCACCCAGTCGGGTCAAAAACGGTTACACAATAAGTACCTGCCTCATTAATGCGTACTGTATCAGTGGTAACACCGTCAACTCCTGGTCCTTCCCAAACATAGGCCGCAGTTCCTACCACCCCTCCGTTGATAGCAGTTAAGAGCGAGGTTTCCCCCTCACATAAATCGGTAAAGCCAGCTATGTTAGCGCTAATTACCGGGACTCTGGCCCTGAACTCTGCCTGACTACTGGCAAACCAGTAGGTGTTCAGGGTACTCTTATCACCATACCCGACAGTCTCATTGTCATTAAAGGTGTTACAGCTTCCGCCAGGGTTAAGCGCAAAGTTATTCCAGGTTCGGCAACCATCACCACAATCACAGCCATCACGACCATCTTTTGATGCTCCGGTTCCGGGATCTTCGGGAATTTCACGATCATCATAAAACAGACGATTAGAAGATAGTTGTCCCTCGTTACAGGTAGGTCGGACAGTTTCAACGCAAAAGCCATTCTTCAAAAATTCGACGTCGTAAGCCGAATAGTGTTGTATTCCCTGAGCGTAGTTAATAATTACATCAACCGTGTCGTTAAAGCTTACTGCTGAACTATCAGCGAGTAAACCATTCCAAGGAATACACGCCGTCAGGCTATCTGCTGAGAAATCATACACAAGGGCGACATCCATACCGTTATCATCCAGCATGCCATTTCCGTCAAAGTCAAGGATGATCTCAACCTGACCCTGACGGGTAACTTCTACCTCAAGGCAATAAGGCTCGACACCGCCACAGATAAATGATTCTCCGGCCGTTACTTCGCCACAGATTCCGTCTGGAAAAATTTCAATGGCCGGTAGTGAGAGAAAAATCCTGTGCTGACGGGCAGTCACGGTTTCGTTACGTCCAGGAACTGATTTACGGTCTTCCGCCAAATCGCCAGAAGTTCCAGGGCCCGTTTCGTTAAAAGCTATGTTGAAGGAAAGGCCCTGAAAGCCGGAATCCTGGAAATCAATCTTAGACACGAAGCCATCTTCAGTGTAGCTAAAAAGTAAACCGTTGAACTCACGGTCCCATACACAGTCCGGGGGGGTAGTTCCAGAAACCTGAGGCGTACGGAAAGCCCAACCACGAGACCAGACGCGTCCTACACGAACGGCCCCGTCACGCAGTACGGTAAAGTCCCAGAACGGAATATTCACCTGACGGCTACTAACCGTTGCGTCGTCAAATTCGATATAGTAATCACCGGCTTCCCCCGGCCGAAAGATATACATTGAATCTCCGCTGACAAGCTGGTCTACAGAGTAAACTCCGTATTCAGCTTCCGCGTAAGTAGACACATTAGCGTTTAAGTTGGTAACCGTAAACGGACCATGCACGACAGCATCAATGCCGTCGGGATTATCTTTCTTAATTTGAAATCTATAGCGGCTACGCACCACATTGGTGAATGGCTCTCCCTCGTTATCAAATCCGGGAGAGAGACCAAGGTAAAGCACCTCGTCCGCACGGCCGAAAGAGACGTAAAGGCGTCCTTCAGGTGCACCACCGAAATCGGCGAAGTTGTTGAAGCCTACCCGACCGGTCTCGAGCATAACGGGTGCATCAGCTTCGGTTGGGGCAATATCCTTTATTCCCGCAGCCTGTAGCTGGTTTCCAGCAAAGAAGCTGAGTAACAGGACCAAGCCACCACCGGCGAGACGGGTTAAATTTATAGTCTGGAATAATTTCACGGTTACAATACTTTAAAGTGTACGCTGGTGATGGTTTACTTTTTCTTGGAAGAAACGCCCTTACGCAATACCACACGGCGCTCTAGAGAAGCGATGGTTGAGTAAATGGTTTCCCGTTCACGGTCAATTCGTTCGTAGATCTTGTCCAGATTAGCCGTGGTTTCTCCGAGTGCGGCTTCTGTAAAAGTCAGTTGCTTCCCCTCAATATATTTAGCCATGGCACCTCCCTTATAATCCCGGAAGAAGTACTTGAGTGACATGTTACGGCGTGAACTCAAACGACGGTTGTATTCCGTAGATGCCCGGGGACTGGCATAGCCCTGTAGCTCTATGTTGAAAGTACCGCCACTGTTCAGATAAAGAACAAGCGCTTCAGAGAAGCGCCGGAGTTGTTCCCAACCAGCTTCTACTTCCTGGTTAAAGAACTGGTCAATATCTCCCCTGGTTAGGAATACCTGCTCCTCATCCATACCCTCGCTAGACTCCTTTTTAAAAGCTTCTCGGCGGTCAGCATAGGGGGCATAAGTTTGCTTGTAGTTTAGTTCGGTACGGGAGCTGTAAGAGTCAGGGTCGGGGTGATCATTATCAAAATAGACCTCGAAGGGTAGGAAAAGAGTCAGGTCGTTACCAAATAGAGGTACGTAGTAGACCAGTTTTCCATTGCCGTCGACCAGGTCCTGCTTAGAAAAGCGCAGTGTGTCTGTTCGAGAGAAGTAGCCCGCTAGTTTTGTTTCTAGGACGAATGGCTCATCCAGGTTAACGGTATAGTAGAAGCCGTTTCCGTCCGGATTAGTAGATTCGCCTACAAGTTTACCGCTGGCCCGCACCAATTTTAAGGTAGTGTTAAAAAGCGGCTCGTCCGTTCTTCCGTCGATGACATACACTTCAAGCGACTGACCGAGGTATAAATCGCGGCGAATGGTGATTCCTCCGTTACCTGCATCATAATCGCGCAGATCGACATCTGTTTTGGCTTCACCAAAACCAGGCCGGGTTGCCTCAATTTTGTAGTTATTTCCAATTTCAAGCTCGTAGTGAAAGTCGTTTGTAGTAAGATTGGTGGCGGCTTCTACCAGAGATAGAGAGCCGTCATCAGCAACTTCGAAGAGCTTGACGGATACACCAAGAAGTTCGGCTTCATCCGCATTATTGAAGGTAAATACATCGATATTAACCTTTGGACTCAACTCCAGTACGCGTTCAATAAACGGAAGGTCAATAAGTCCGGGGCTTGAGAGATCAAACTCATCCAGTGCCATAGTGAACCTATCTTTTTCCACTATCAGCTGATATTTCATACCTGGTTCGACCTTGAAGTTGAACGTATTGTCGTTAAGATTAGTAATTTCTTCTACCAGTTCAGGCCCGTTTGGTGTGACATTAAAGAGTTGGACAGTGGCACCGGGAAGTGCTCCATGGGTTAGCTTATTGAGAATTATGGCCTGCAGATCAATCCGATTATCTGGAGTAAACTCGTAGAGATCATAGCAACAGACATCGCGAGCATCGGAATAAAACAGTGCTTCTCCACTTGGCCGGCGGCTACCAACGTAAGCCTGGTCGGGATCGTCAAAACGGGTGTAATAGGCTTCATCAGCGGCAGAGTTAACCGGAGCACCCATATTGGCGGGCCGCCGGAACCTACTATTGATTAGGTAGGACTTATAAACATCCATGCCGCCAAAAGTGAAACGGCCATTGGTTGCGAAATAGAGCGTTTTCCGTGGAGCATAAAAGAAAGGGGAAGCATCATCTCCAGCAGTGTTCAGATCTGTAAGGTTTACTGCCACGCCAGGCGTACCGTCCGTAGCCAGTGGTGCACGGTAAAGGTCGAGCCCACCCCGTCCTCCCGGGCGATCAGAAGCGAAGTACATGTACTCATTACCTTCCTCATCAGAACCGACATTCGGCTGTGCGGTGCTAAAACCCGCCAGATTGACGCTTGTCTTACGCGGATTAGTCCAACTACCATCAGTCGCAACATCAGCTAGGTAAACATCGCAAATCAACTCATCGTAGTTGCGGAAATCACAGACCGAATAGTAAACTTTAGTCATTTCCTTATTGAAGGCAGTATGCGCAACGTTTTTCCCCGGCAGATTAATATTCTCTGGAAGTGGTTCGGCAGTTGCTTCACCGGTTTGCTTCATAATGCGGCTTAGCGAGCGATTCGGCTTCAGCGAATCATTCTTAAACTCAAAAGTATTCGAAGAGAAGTAGCGTGCGCTACCCTTACCCCGAACGTACATGATGTCGGAGTCAGAAGTGTTGATACCCTCCGGCAGGTGATTCAACTGAATATTTTCAGCGCGGGTCAGTGCATCGATAGCCCAGTCTGCATCATTAATTTGAGTCCGAGCGATTGCCCGGTATGCTTCGGGTGCGCGCGGCTGATCATCCAGGAATTGCTGAAAATGAGCGACTGCCTGATCGTAACGCCCTTGCCGAAAAACGGCTTGGCCCATATAGTATTGAGACAGTGGGTATTTGTCAATCGCAGGAAGGCTCTGCAGTTTCACCAAGTATTTTTCAGCTTCCTTATAGGCTGTTGCACGGTATGCAGCGGTTCCTGCTTTATAATAAGCTTCACCAATACGAGATTCGTAGGCCTGATCGTCGCTCCATTCATCTTCAGCAGCAATAGCATACAGACGATAAGCATTGTAATGATCATCTCGCTGAGCAGCTTTATCCGCCGCGGCGATGTACCCTTCGAATGATTGGTTTTGTGCGAAAAGCCCCGATACAGCCAGAGCCAGAAAGGCGGTAAGTAGGTAAATTCTAGTCATCAGTAATTGGGATTAGGCAAAAATTAAAGTAAAGGACAAACTTTGAATTCAGGCAGCGGTCTCACCTTCCGAATTATGTAGCGTACAGAAAGCTCCATTCCTCCCCTATTTTCAGTTGCAAGGTCGAACTGACTTGTGTTAAAGTCGTAGTTGAGCCCTACCATAAGGTTGTTGTAGCTCACCTCAAATGCTGGCCAGTAGGCATCCTGATCTTTATCCCGACGTAGGCCCATACCAGCCATAAGGCTAATTTTTTTGCTCAGGGTATTCTTAACCCAAACACGTCCACCAAGCATCATTACTAACTCACCGTAAGGCCCTTGGCTCTGAAAAGCAACACCACCTACTACATCGACAATAGGAAGTACTTGAAGAACGCCGGTAACATAGGGAGCCAGACGCCGTTCAAGTGGCACACTCTCACTCTCATAAAACGCCTGATCAGGAGCGGTGAGATGATGAAGCGCAATACCCACATCCAGCTTGGTACGGCGGTTGTTACGAAAAACCAGCTCATCCGTTTGCTTAGCCTGTAGGCGAAGGTTGACTCCTACTCCAAAATCAGGAAAAATATGGCCGTCCTGATCGTAAGATTCTCCTGTCGGCAAGTTTTCATTGAATGCACCTGCTATGGGATCAAACTGACCATCATAACGCAAACCAGCGTCATCGAAAGATCGTTGAATGATGGCAGCCTTACCTCCGACGGAAACAATCACTTGGGGAGAAAAGACCTTCGTATAAGACAAGTTGAGATCCAAATTGGCCCACGTAAGTTTACTGTCTCCGGCCCGGTCGTAGTTAAAGGCAACACCACCTGAAAAAAAGCCATCGTCACTTGAAACTTTGAGAAACTTCTTATCTACTGCCAGTGTGACGGTTTTATAGTCGACGGGTACATCTACCCACTGAGATTTATAGTTGCCCATTGCTCGGATGTCTCCACGAAAAATCCCCGTTAATGCGGGATTTAAATGAAGCGGAGCATTGTAAAATTGCGAGTAGTGAAAATCCTGTGTGAAGGATGTACCTGGTAGCAATGACATTGTCATTGCTACCAGGAGGAGGCGCAAGGTTGACATAGGCAGCTTTAAGTATTGAGTTACAGATATGTTCATTTCAGACGTAGGAATGTAAGTAAAAGTCGAGATAGAGGTGAAGGTAACTCCGTAGATTTTCCATAACTAGTACTTTCTTGATAACAGAGCTTGCTACTCCAATTCTTCCACTTTTTCAGCCCGAGTACAACGCAATGTACAACGCTTTAAAGAAATATCCATAATACCGCTCCCTTAAAATATGCTACCGCTCCCTTAAAATACAAACCTTTAGGTGCAATCATTAGGACTTTACAGATTAAACACCTAAATTTGACTTTATAATCAGCAATGATTTTGCCATAAGCACCCAATTTACTATTAGCCCCTCGTATTTTTAAGCAACCGTCCTGACAACGGTCTAGCTTAGTGAAGATTTTTTCTTTACTGTATTTTCTCTGTATTTTTTTACATGTTGCTTTCTATTCGACTGGCCGTCACAACACACGTGCCTGCCAACACACTATTTTTTGGGATCATTGAAACAACTAATTTGAAATCTTTCTTAATATTTATTCTCGTCTCTTGTTACGCCACGTGCGTAGCACAACAACAGTTGTACGTCACACCTACTGGCGTAACATCTGCAACTGGCTCTTCTTGGGGCCAAGGCTTAAACTTAGATGAGGCTCTGAAGATTGCAGTTCCTGGAAGCCAATTGTGGTTAATGGAAGGAACTTACACTCCCGACCCCGAGATGGGGCGCAAAACGTCTTTCATCCTCCCTGCAGGCGTTGAGATATATGGTGGCTTTAACGGTACTGAAACCAGCCTTGCGGAACGCCAACCAGACACTTACTCCGTGCTTTCCGGCGAGATCGGTCAGCTGGAGTCTACTGCGGACAACGCTTATACTGTTGTGGTCATGAAATCCGATGGTCAAAACGTAACCATCCTTGATGGTCTTCACGTTACCGCGGGTAACGGCCGCAACTTCCAAGAAGGCCTCACCATTGGCAATGCTGGTGGAGGTCTTTACATAATGGCCAGCGGAAAAGCACTTTCTTCGCACATGATTTCTAACTGTATCTTCGAAGACAATACCGCACACAATGGTGGTGCTGTTCTCGTTGATAGTGGTCGCCCATCCTTCGTCAACTGCGTCTTTAAAAACAATAAGGCAGATTTCAACGGCGGTGCCGTGTACAATAAAGGCATCGCTTCCTTGGCCAGCCCCATCTTTCGTGATTGTATCTTCGAGGAAAACAGTAGTAACTCTGGAGCCGGTATGACCAACAACGGCTCCGACGGGGAAGCCAGCCCGCTGATTCTCGATTGTGACTTCATCAACAATACTTCATTGATGAACGGCGCGGCGATCTACAACATTTTTGACGATAACGGTAAGGCACAAACCATCATCGAAGGCTGCTCTTTCGTAGGCAATGATTCCATTCTCGGAGACGACGTTTCTGACAACGGTGTTTCTAAGAAAACCGCAGCAAGCGAGAAGAGTAGTAGTGGAGGTAACCTTCGCCCCAGGGCAATCGCAAGGTCTACTGTGAAGCGAGTAAAACCTTGAGTAGGTACTGATTGTCCCAACCAGCTTTTTTGCGCTTGGCTTTGACGCCCACCTTTGCAGATTTTTCTTGACGAAGTTGGTT
>Ga0306864_1000206_pt1 | contig 28749 bp, 26 predicted proteins | sample AntRauTorckE5430_FD_190448 | JGI IMG/M metagenome (GOLD analysis project Ga0306864, IMG submission 190448) | Saline lake microbial communities from Rauer Islands, Antarctica - Metagenome Torckler E5 #430 (v2) (version 2) | ecosystem: Environmental > Aquatic > Non-marine Saline and Alkaline >...
TGAATCTGTAATATCCTTTAACAGATTATCACGATCTAGAGTGGATAATAATAGTATTTCCTCTTTTAAATTATCTATGTTCATAATCTAAATATACATATAATAGCTGTATTAAACTAGAGCCTTGATTTATTATAGTTTCCTCTATTCCTAAAGAGTCTATCGCCTCAGAATAATCAGTTCTAGGATTAGCCCTAATAAAATTGGTAATTTTAAAAGCAGGTGAATTTTCCTCAAAGTCAAATTCATAATTGAAGTTCTCATTATTTTCAATTTGGTCATCCCCTAAAGCGCTCTTAAATTCTTTTAAATCATCCCTGTTGATCCAACTTATGGCTAAAAAGAAAACAATAGCAGTACTTATAAAAAATCTAAATGGATTGACATATTTTATCCGTTTCCCCTGAATATATTCCTTACTGAGTTTCCCTGGATGGAAGACTAAAGCGCTTATGGTTTTCCTAAAACGGGAGTCATAAGAAATTAATCCAGAGAAGAACTCTACTAAAAGCTCTTTTAGATTTAAAGGTTTTGATGAATTTTTTTGACCACAAGACGAGCAGAACCCATCGGATATATCAAGATGGTGTTCACAGTTTAAACAACATTCTGTTCTGTGTAAAAAGCGCCTAGGTCTTGATTTAAATTTTATTCTGAGTTTCATTTACAAGGAAAAACTATTGCAAATTACATTATTTATTCTTTCGCTGTTTACAGAGGTCTCATTTTATTTAACATTTTATTAGCATCAAAAATTCAATTCCTATGATCGTGTTGATAGTTTTACTATTAGATTTGCGATCTGAATTAATAGTTATGCATAAATTACTATCCAACTTAAAAATTGACATTAACTCTAGCCTTTATTTAAAGGACCCAGAGAGTTCTCCTTTGGGTAGAAAAATTGTTAAGAAAAGTATAGATTTAATTGATATTTACGGAATTGAAGAGTTTAATTTCAAAAAATTAGCTCTTGAAATTGACTCTACAGAAAGTTCAATCTATAGGTATTTTGAAAATAAACATAAGCTCTTGCTTTACTTGTCGACGTTGTACTGGGGGGTTTTAGAAATTGAATTTGTATTGCAAACCACAAATATGAAACCTGGGATGGATAAACTCATGAAAGCTGTAGACGTTTTGTTCAGCATTCCAGAATCTCAACATAGTTCTTACAAGTTAGATGGAAAAAAGTTAAGACACATTTTAAATTCAGAGTTTGTAAAAGTGTATCATAATAAACAAGTCGACGAGCAAAATAAGGCTGGGTATTTCAGTATTTATGAGCGCTTAGCCTCTAGGATTTCAACCATTATTTTAGAAGTAAACCCAGACTATATTTACCGAAAGAGTTTGTCTTCTCTAGTGATGGAGGGGTCATTAAATCATTATTTTTTGTCTGAGCATTTTGAAAATTTAACCGATTGTCATTCTAAGGCAAATTTGTATTCATTTTACAAGGATTTATTGACAAATACTCTAAAGCGCTAAACCTATGACAGAAGAAACTAAATTACCTTGGATTAGGCTTTTGCGTTTATTAAAACTTGAACGCAGTCCTGTGTTCAAAATATTTTTCTACGCTATTTTCGCTGGACTTGTAGAGCTAGGGCTCCCTTTAGGAATACAGGCAATCGTTAATATTATTATAGGTGGTGAATTTAATGCTTCTGTTATAGTCCTTACAATCGTAGTTCTGTTTACAGTCGCTTTTGCAGGAGTGGTGAGGTACATGCAGTTAAGGATAGGTGAAGATTTACAGCAGCGTATATTTGCGCGCTCTTCTTTTGAGCTCATTTATCGTTTTCCGAAGATGAAATATTCAGAATTACAAAACCAATATCCCCCAGAACTGGCTAATCGTTTTTTTGATGTGATGAATATCCAAAAGGCCCTACCAAAGCTAGTTATCGACTTTTCTGGAGGAATAATACAGATCTTATTTGGTTTGATTTTACTTTCCTTTTATCATCCATTTTTTATTTTTTTTGGTTTTTTAATTTTACTTCTTTTTTATATTGTTTTTAAATTGTCTTTAAATGAAGGTGTAAAAGAAGCCCTCACAGAATCTAAATACAAATATCAGGTTGCACATTGGATTCAAGAAGTTTCAAGAAGCTTGGAAGGCTTTAAGGTCTCGGACAGCTTCTCTTATTCCTCTTCGCGAAATGATGAAACCAGTTATAAGTATCTTCAAGCTAGAGAGCGTCATTTTAGAGTACTCAGATTCCAGTTCTTCAAAATGATTGGATTCAAAATTATTGTAGCAGCAGCGCTATTGATAGTTGGAGGTTTACTCGTTATAAACCAACAGATGAATATTGGTCAATTTGTTGCCGCAGAGATTATTATTCTCTTGATGATCAATTCTGTTGAAAAGCTTATTCTTGGATTAGAAAGTGTTTATGATTTATTGGCTGGATTAGAGAAATTTGGTAGAATAACAGATATACCTCTAGAAAGACAGGATGGTGAAAAACCACTTAGGAAAGATCAAAACATGATTTTCGAATATAAAGACGTCAACCTTTATTTGTTAGGAAAGCATATCCTTAAGGATATAAATGTTGAAATACGACCAAAGGACCTTATCTTGGTTCAAGGAACGCCAGGCTCTGGTAAGACGACACTTCTTAGAACTCTAGTAGGATTAATTGAAGAAATAGGAGGAAATATTTTTGTGAATGACATCAATTTAAAGAATATAGATGTAACGCATTTTAGGGATTTTACTGGGCATTTTTTTCCGAACAATAGGACGTTCCAAGGTACAATTCTTGAAAACATAACGCTTAATAATCCAGAGATCTCTATGGATTTCGTCCAGCTTTTGATAGAAAGACTCCAGCTTAAAGACTTTGTAAAAGCACAAGACAAGGGATTACAAACGGTCATATATTCTGAGGGAAGGCAATTGCCATACACAGTTAGTAAAAAGATCATGATCGCTAGGGCTTTGGCCTCTAAACCAAAATTATTAGTGCTAAAGGATCCAACTGAAGATTTTTTGGATCAAGAAGAAAGTAAAGTCATAGATTTTATTACAGACCCCAATATGCCGTGGGCTGTAGTTATAGTGAGCCGAAGTGACAAATGGAAGAGTAAATGCAATCGCTTTTTCTTTATGGATAACGGCGTAATGTCTACAAAAGAATAGTTATGCTAGATGTATCAAAAGAAAAACTGAATGAAAAAGTAGATTTATCTCAATATAAATCTATGCTCTTTACATTCAATAAAGATAGATTTCTAACCTTCAACAAGATTATGTCTATTTTTGGAATTGTATTTCTAATTATTTTGTTTTTGCCTTGGACACAAAACGTACAGGGTAATGGGTTTGTAACTACGCTAGAGCCCAATCAAAGACCTCAATCTATAGAATCAGCAATATCTGGTCGGGTTGAAGAGTGGTATGTGAGCGAGGGTCAAATTGTTAATAAAGGCGACACGATTTTGCATATTTCTGAAGTCACGGATAAATTTTTAGACCCTAATTTATTGATGAGAACAGAGTCACAAATAACGGCTAAAAATTTCTCTTTGGATTCTTATACCAATAAAGTGAATGCTCTAAACTTTCAAATTGAAGCGCTTAAAGAAGAGCGAAAGCTCAAGCTAGAACAATCTTTAAACACGCTAGAGCAAGCACGGCTCCAAGTCCAAAGTGATAGTATAGATCTGGAAGCTGCAAAAACACAGCTTAGCATTGCAGGACGCCAATTTGAACGTACTGAAACGCTTGAGGATGAGGGCTTAAAATCTGTTACCGATGTTGAATCTAAGAAACTTCAGTTGCAAAATAGTCAAGCCAAAGTTGTTTCTCAAAAGAATAAATTGCTTTCTAGTAAAAACCAAGAGATAAACGCCAAAATAGAAATATCTAGTATCAAGGCCAGTTACCAAGAAAAAATTTCTAAGGCTGATAGTGAAAAATTCACAGCTTTATCCGGTCAATACGATACAGAAGCATTGATGACTAAGTTAAAAAATGAATTCACCAACTATAAAGTACGTTCAGATATGCTTTATATCAGGGCTCCTCAAGATGGGTTTATCAATAGAGCCATACAAAAGGGAATTGGGGAAACCTTTAGTGCTGGGACTCAAATGGTAAATATTATGCCCATCAATATTGAAATGGCTGTGGAGACCTTCGTTAGACCTATAGATTTACCTTTATTGCATCCGGGTGAGAATGTGAGAATCATTTTTGACGGATGGCCTGCTATCTTCTTTTCAGGTTGGCCCAATCTTTCTTACGGAACCTATGGAGGAGATGTTGTCGCTGTAGAACGAACTATCAGCGATAATGGTAAATTTCGAGTACTCATAAAACCTAATCCAGGGGAACAGGAATGGCCGAAAGTTATAAGAGCAGGTTCTGGAGCAAGAACCATTGCCCTCCTTAACAACGTTCCTATTTGGTACGAAATGTGGAGACAAATAAATGGATTCCCTCCAGATTACTATCAACCCCAAGAGTCTAATCAAAATAGCAACAAGAATCAAAATGCCGAAAAATGATGCGTTTTTATTCTATCTTATTCTTGTTTTTATTCCAAAATGTTTTCGCTCAAGAAGAAAATCTAACTAATACGTTGAGCCTTAATGAATTTTTGGCCTATGTAAAAGAGTACCATCCTCTTTCGAAACTCGCTAATTTTGAAATTTCAGCAGCCCAAGCTCAGCTGCTTAAATCTCGAGGTGCCTTCGATCCTAAGGTGGAGATCGATTGGCAGAATAAAGAATTTAAAGGGAGTGAATATTACGATATCCTAAACTCGACCTTTAAGATTCCAACTTGGTTTGGAGTAGAGTTAAAGGCTGGTTTTGAACAAAATGAAGGGCAATTTCTCAGTCCTCAAAATAATGTACCACAAGACGGTCTTTACAGTGCAGGTATTTCCATACCCCTAGGTCAGGGCTTATTTATCAACCAGCGGATGGCAGATCTAAGACAATCTAAAATTTTGCAGGATTTGAGTCAAGCTCAACGGGATATACTTCTCAACAGATTGCTTTATGATGCTGTATTATCTTACTTAGACTGGTATTTAGCGAATAGAGAAGTTCGCCTTTTTATTAATTTTGTAGAACGTGCTGAGGTAAGGTTTGATGGCATCAAGCAAAGTGCATTAGAAGGTGACATTCCAACAATAGACACTCTGGAAGCTGGAATTATCGTTCAAAATAGAAAGTTGAGTTTGGAACAAGCTAATCTAAAACGGATCAAGAGCCGGTTGACGTTATCGAACTTTCTTTGGTTCGAAAATAATGTACCTCTAGAACTTAATCCTCTTGTGGATCCAGAAGATTTGACTGCTGGAAGTATAGATCCTGTTCTAGGGACGAATTTGCTTCAGCTGGAAGATTTTGTACTCGAAGATCACCCTAAAATAAGGGCGTTAGATTTTAAAATTGATCAGCTTCAGGTGAATCAAAACCTAAAAGCAGATATGCTAAAGCCACAATTGGACCTAGAGTATAATTTCATCAACGAGCGAGTTAACCAAGTTGATAATTTAAATTTTAATGCTAGCGAATATAAGGCAGGGGTATACTTTAGACTGCCTTTGTTTTTAAGGAAAGAACGTGGAGATTTGAAACTTGCCAAAATTAAAGTCAATGAAGCAGAATTAGATCTTGATTTTGAGACTTTGCAACTTCAAAACAAAATACAAGCTTCAAGGAGTGAAATCCTTTCTTATATTAATCAGTTAGCCATTTTTAAGTCCATTGTTCAAGACAATTCAGACTTATTGAGAGCAGAAGAAAGGAAGTTTTCTTTTGGAGAAAGCTCGGTTTTCCTCATTAACTCTAGAGAAGTTGGTCTCATCGATGCAAAAGTAAAGGAGATCAAAGCCTTTGAATTGCTTCTAAAATCAAAGGCCGATCTCTTCAATGTGCTAATCAATGATACCAATCTCAATTAGTTATTCTGAAGTTCAAGCAAGCGTTTTACATATTTTCCTATCACATCAAATTCCAAGTTAACAACATCACCTTTTGTCAAATTTTTGAAGTTGGTATGCTCATAAGTAAAGGGAATGACAGCCACACTAAATTCGTTTAATTTTGAATTAACGACAGTTAAACTCACTCCATTAATAGTAATAGATCCTTTTTCAATAGTTACGTTCATCAATTTTGGGTCGTAGGAAAATGTATATTCCCAACTTCCATCTTTTGTTTCAGCACGTTGGCAAACGGCAGTTTGGTCCACATGGCCTTGAACAATGTGACCGTCTAGATGAGCATTCATTTTCATGCCTCTTTCTAGATTGATATAATGTCCAATTTTAAGATGGTTCAGGTTGCTTTTATTAAGTGTTTCCTCTATAGCTGTGACTTTGTATTTGCCATCTTCAATGTCTACTACAGTAAGACATACCCCGTTATGCGCAACACTTTGATCGACTTTAAGCTCTTTTGCAAAACTCGCTTGTATGGTATAATTTATATTCCCTTTAGAAACCTCTATTTTAGAGATTTTACCCACTTCCTCTATTATTCCTGTAAACATTTTTGTGAATTATTTCGTTACCTTTGTCATGTACAAAAATAGCTGAATTTTATGAGAACTAAGTCAAATATTAGAGTAGGAATTAGCATAGGAGACATGAATGGTATTGGGCCAGAGGTAATATTAAAATCTTTACAAGATCCAAGAGTCTTAGAGCTTTTTACGCCTGTTATTTTTGCTAACTCAAAGATGATGTCTTTTTTTGGTAACCAATTTAATATTAGACTACAATTTAATGGTATTACCGATGCTAGTGAAGCTGTTGAGGGAAAGATAAATGTGGTGAATGTTTGGAAAGAAAATGTAAAGATAAGTTTTGGACAAGAGGACAAAATAATAGGAGGCTACGCTATTCAATCTCTAAAGATTGCAACTCAAGCTTTGATAAAAGAGGATATTGATACGTTAGTGACAGCACCTATCAATAAAAAAAGTATTCAATCTGACGAATTTAATTTTCCAGGACATACAGATTACTTAGCTCAAGAATTGAAAGGCGATAGCTTAATGTTTATGGTCTCTGATACTATTAAGGTAGGACTGCTTACCGATCATGTACCTGTTAAAGATGTTTCTAGTAAAATTACAGAAGAACTTATTGAAAAAAAGGTAAATGCCATTCATGATTCTTTAAAAAAAGACTTCAATATTCGTGAGCCTAAAATTGCTGTGCTTGGTATCAATCCCCATTCTGGTGATGGAGGAGTGATTGGTGAAGAGGATGATGAGGTTTTAAAACCAGCTATCCAAAAATTTATAGAAGAGGGTAAGTTTGTGTTTGGCCCTTATGCGGCCGATAGTTTTTTTGGAAGCAAAAACAACGCTAATTTCGATGCGGTTATCGCAGCTTACCATGACCAAGGATTAATTCCGTTCAAAACGTTGTCTTTTGGTAATGGGGTTAACTTCACTGCAGGGCTTGATAGAATAAGAACATCGCCAGACCACGGAACAGGTTTTGATATTGCAGGTAAAGGTATAGCGGAGGGAAGTTCTTTTACACAAGCTATTTTTATGTCTATTTCTATTTTCAAAAATAGAATGGAATACTTAAAATTAAATAAAAATTCTTTAGATAAACAAACTCACAAATCATTTTAGTTATTTCTAGAGAGTATTATTAATTTTAATATATTTGCAAACTCAAAACTGATGTTGTATGAGAAAGTTTAAGGCTTACGCCATACCTTTTGTGGGATTGAAAGTTGAACAGCATAAATTTGATTATAAAATTGATAATTCGTTCTTTGAGCTTTTTGATTTTAATGAATTTAATAGTGCAGACGTTAGTGTTGATTTAGAACTCACCAAAAAAGCAAACATGCTTGAACTTGAGTTTGAATTTACAGGACACGTTAATGTAAATTGTGATCTTACTTTAGAGCCTTATGACCAACAGATAAGTAACCACTTATCACTAGTTGTTAAGTTTGGAGATGAGTATAACAATGACAATGAAGAGCTATTAATATTACCTCACAGCGACTACGAAGTAGAGATCCAACAGTTTGTATACGAAGGAATCATACTTGGTCTCCCTGTGAAAAGAGTACATCCAGGGGTAGAAGATGGTAGTATTAAATCTGAAATCCTTGAAAAGTTAAATCAATTACAGCCAGAACAGAAGACTAAAGAAGAGGATACAGATCCTCGATGGGACAAATTAAAAGAATTACTAAACGAATAATACATTTGAGCAATGGCACATCCAAAGAGAAAAATCTCGAAGACAAGAAGAGATAAAAGAAGAACACATATCAAGGCTAAGATGCCACAAATCGCTACAGACACCACCACTGGTGAAGCGCATTTGTTTCATAGAGCACATTGGCATGAAGGTAAAATGTACTACAGAGGTCAAGTTTTGATCGACAATACTGAAGATGCAGAAGTTGTAGAGTAGCACATCTATTTTATATTTTAAAATTTACTCCTTTATTAATTTAAAGGAGTTTTTTAGTTGATATAATAATTTAAACTAACTTTAAGTTAAAATTTTATATCATGAAACAACTCTCCACTCTTATTATTTTATTTTTTCTAAGTACCCATCTCTTATTTGCTCAAGTGACCTCCCTACCTGACGAGAATTTCGAACAAGCCTTGATCGATTTAGCTATAGATACTGATGGAGTTATCAATGGGCAGGTTTTGACTGCGGATATTGAAAATATTATCGAACTGAATTTTAGTGAATTGAATGCTACTTATTTTATAGATGAGTTCACTGGTATTGAAGATTTTACTCAGCTTGAAATCCTAAATCTTGACGACTACTTGTACTTTTCTATTCTTGAAGAACAGTCTGATTTTTTAAATAATAACTTGAAACTCAGAGAAATTTATATTACTAATCCGTGCGGGGACTGTGGAAGTAACGGAATTGAAAGTCTAGATATCAGTAATTTAAAAGATCTTGAATATCTTGATGTATCACATCTTATTATAAATTCTATCCTCTTAAATAATCCCGAATACAACTATACCAATCTTACTTTAAACTTATATCATGAAGGTTTTCCAAAGCCAAGGGGCTTCTCAAATAGCAAGCTTTCTGATTTTTTTAATATCTGTATTCGCGTTAACGATCCTGTTGCGGCCAATTCTGGTAGTTTCCCTTACAATACTTGGACTATTTTAGAAACTGGCCAAAGAACTTATAATTTTTCATCAACGTGTAACTTAAATATAGATGATTTTGAAGGTTTAAATTCAATTTCTGTTTATCCTAATCCAGTAAGTAACACACTCAACTTTAACAATCCCAATCGAATTAAACTCGACCAAGCTAAAGTGTATAACATGGAAGGCAGATTGGTTAAGTCTTTTCTCGATGTAAAAGAAAATATCAATTTAGAGGACTTAGTTTCGGGTGTCTATTTTATAATCATAAAAAATAAACAACAAGAGGCTTTAAGCCTTAAAGTTATAAAGCAGTAAAAGTTACTTTAATACCTCTACAAAAAAAACGCCACTCGAAAGAATGGCGTTTTAAGATTTTGAAAAAAAATGTTATATGATTAGATCAAACGTACATCTGAAGCGTTCATTCCTTTTTTTCCTTCTTCTTCATTGTACTCAACTTCGTCTCCTTCGTTAAGAGATTCACCATTAAGCCCTGTGACGTGTACAAAAATGTCTTCACCTGTTTCGTCGTTTGTAATGAATCCATAACCTTTAGACTCATTGAAAAATTTTACTTTGCCTTGCATAATAATAATAAATAATAATTAATAATGTAACAAAAGTAAATAAAATTTATCTTTCATGTGTTTTAAATTGAATTATATTTCGCTTTAATTGAGTCATTTTCAACAAATTATAGATCTATTTATTCACTGGACTTATTTTTCCTATTATCTTCTTTAGATTTTTCTGAAAGTTTAGTTATTCTATCTATATTTTCCTTGGTCAGCGTGTAATCTTGTAGACGTTTCCCCTTCCAACGGTGGGCTAGGAAAAGAGGCATCAATATAAAAGCGCTAGCTAGTACACTTATTCCTATAATCCGTTCCCCTACAATATCACTTTCATAAAGTTTGAAGTAGGATCCAAGTAAAAATCCAGCTAGGATTAAAAGAAAAACCAATTTGATAAGTGCTCTCATAGTAATATATTAAACAGTAACTTCTATTAATTTTTGTCGGTAGGCCGTTAACAGCTTTGATTTCGAAATAAATCCAACGTATTTTTTATCCCTCACCACAGGGAGATTCCATGCTCCTGTATCTTGGAATTTTTGCATGATATCCCTCATCTTGCACTCATTTAAATCTATGATATCTGGAGCGTTTTGCATAAGGTCACTCACTCTCATTTCTTCGTAAAGGGTTTTGTCAAACATGATCGTTCGTATATCATCCAAAAGGATGATTCCTTGAAACAAGTGATCCTTATCTACAACTGGAAAGATATTCCGCTTCGACTTTACCACACCTTCGCTTACTATTTGTCCTAGATTCATTTCATTGTCTAAGACCTCAAAATTATCCTCTACAACTTGCTGAATATCCATCAAAGTCAGTACATTTTTATCTTTATCATGTGTTAGAAGCTCACCGCGTTTAGCCAGTTCCATCGTATAAACAGAATGAGGTTGAAATGATTGCGTGATTAAATATGAAATCAAAGCAGTGATCATTAAAGGTACAAAAAGTTGATATCCTCCAGTGAGCTCAGCAATAAGAAAGATTGCTGTTAAGGGGGCATGCAAGACACCCGCCATCATACCCGCCATGCCAACCATTGTAAAACTTCCTGTTGAAATGGGTTTGTTTAAAAAGTCTAAGTGATTGACTATTAAAGCAAAACAATGTCCTAAAGCACTCCCCATAAAAAGAACAGGAGCAAAGATTCCACCCACCCCTCCAGCAACAAATGTTAATGATGTAGCCACTATTTTGAAGATAACTAAGCCTGTTAAGAGCAAGATCACAACCCAAATATTATCTAAAAACTCATTGAAAAAGTTTGTTTGTAAGGCTTCTTGATAGTTTTCTGAAAGCAAATGATTGATGACACCATAACCTTCACCATAGAGTGGAGGTATAAAATAAAGCAGTACTCCTAGGCTAGTTCCCGCTAGAAGAATTCGCAGGAAAGTGTTTTTAATGGAAGAAAAAATCTTGTATATCCTAAAATAAATATTTGTGAAATAGATAGATCCCAAGGCACATATACAACCCAATACTATGTAGAAAGGAACCTCAGAAATTGTAAAATTATTTTGAAGTACAAAAGGAATAATCGTGCTGGATCCAAAGAAAAAATAAGAGGTTAAAATGGCAGAAATAGAGGCCATCAAAAGCGGTAACATACTTATTAAAGTTAAATCTAGGCTAAAAACTTCAATGGCAAATATAATCGCAGCGATTGGTGCTTTAAATATCGAGGACATGGCCCCTGCAGCAGCACAACCGATAAGGAGGGTTCGCATATTTTGATTCATGCGAAATAGCCTTGAAATATTTGAGCCTAAAGAAGCTCCTGTTGCAATCGTAGGACCTTCTAGGCCTACAGAACCTCCAAAACCAACAGTAATAGGTGCCGTGATTAATGAAGCGTACATTTGAAAACGCTTCATGATTCCTTTCTTCTTAGAAATAGCGTACAAGGTAGAGGGTATACCGTGTCCAATCGGTTTACGGATAATTTTTTTAATGATAAAATAAACTAAAGCAAATCCTATAACTGGAAAGACAAAATAAAAAGCGTGATGATAATTTACGATGAACTCTTTTTCAAGTAAACTCTGAATAAAATGTGTGAGGTTTTTAATAACAACAGCCCCAAGGCCCGCTGTAAAACCTATCAAAGCACTCAGAATTAGTGTAAATTGATGATCTGTTAAATGCTTGGTTTTCCAAATCAAAAAACGCTGTAAGGAAGGGAGTTGTTTAAAATGCCTCATTTTAAAAGCACTGTTTTAAATTAGTGTTGTACTCTTTAATCACTCATATAACTAGTGTCAAGAGAGCTTTTTAATGTGAAGCTCTTTCAATTGATCAGCACTTAGCTCTGCTGGTGCATCAATCATAATATCCCTTCCAGAATTATTTTTCGGAAAAGCGATATAGTCTCTAATGCTTTCCTGTCCACCAAGAATCGCTACAAGTCTATCCAAGCCAAAGGCAATACCACCGTGAGGGGGTGCGCCGTAAGTAAAGGCTTTCATCAAAAACCCAAATTGAGCTTCTGCTTCTTCTTTCGTGAATCCAAGATAATCAAACATCATGGATTGTGTTTTTTGATCGTGAATTCTTATGGATCCTCCGCCAATCTCATTTCCATTTAAAACCAGATCATAAGCATTAGCCTTGACTGCTCCAGGATCTGTAGCTAGCAACTCGAGTTGTCCTTCCTTTGGAGAGGTAAATGGGTGATGCATAGCATGGAAGCGCTGTGTAGCTTCGTCCCATTCTAACAGAGGAAAATCGACAACCCATAATGGTGCAAATTCTTTAGGTTTTCTCAAGCCCAATCTATTACCCATTTCCATTCGTAAAGCACTTAGTTGTGCGCGGGTAGCATTAGCTTTACCAGAAAGAACACAAATAAGATCGCCAGGTTGAGCTCCAGTTTTTTCTGCCCACGCTTTTAAATCAGAATCATCATAAAATTTATCTACAGAGGATTTCAAACTTCCGTCTTCATTATATTTCACATAAACCATTCCTTTTGCACCAACTTGTGGGCGTTTCACCCACTCGATGAGCTTGTCGATGTCTTTTCTGGAATAGCTTGTAACTCCTGGAATAGCCAGACCAACAACAAGTTCAGCTTCATTAAAGACCTTGAAGTCCTTATGTTGAGCAACAGCGTTAAGCTCGCCAAATTTCATCCCAAACCTAATATCTGGTTTATCATTTCCGTACGTCTGCATAGCTTCATCGTAAGTCATACGAGGAAAATCCTTGACTTCTACACCGTTTATCTCCTTAAGTAAATGTTTAGTAAGGCCTTCAAACGTATTGAGAATATCTTCCTGATCAACAAAAGTCATTTCGCAGTCGATTTGTGTAAATTCCGGTTGTCGGTCTGCGCGTAAATCCTCATCTCGAAAACACTTAACAATTTGAAAATACTTATCCAATCCTCCAACCATCAAGAGTTGTTTAAACGTTTGTGGGGATTGTGGTAAAGCATAAAATTGACCAGCATTCATGCGGCTAGGGACCACAAAATCCCTAGCACCTTCAGGGGTCGATTTAATGAGGTATGGAGTTTCAACTTCTATAAACTCTTTTTGTGACAAGTAATTTCTAACAGCCATAGAAACTTTACTTCTAAAGATAAGCTTATTCTTAACAGGGTTTCTTCGGATATCTAGATACCGATATTTCATTCTTAAATCCTCCCCACCGTCGGTTTCATCTTCAATTGTAAAGGGAGGAGTTTCAGAACTATTGAGAATAGTAAGTTTTTCGACCAATACTTCAATGTCTCCGGTAGCGATAGATTCATTTTTAGATATTCTTTCTATGACTGTTCCTTCTATTTGTATCACAAACTCACGGCCTAAACTTTTAGCCTTTTCTATGATGTCCTTAGGCGTACGGTCAGAATCAAAAACCAACTGAGTAAGACCATATCGGTCTCTTAAATCTACCCAGATGATAAATCCTTTGTCTCTTATTTTTTGAACCCAGCCAGATAAAGTAACTTTTTTATTTAAAGATTTTATGTTTAACTCGTTGTTATTGTGATCTCTATACATGTTTTGTGGTTTATGACACGATTTGCAAAAATAACAAGTTAACAGTCTAAATAAAGAGGATGTCGAGGAAATTTTTAGACTTACTTAAAGATTGTATTCTTCCTTTATTTTAAAATTGAATCCCCCTATATGCAGCGTATTTAAAAGTCTTTGTAAAATTAATGTTAACAAAACATGTTTTAAATGTAAATTATATGTATATTTGAGATAAATAAAGAAGAGATATGAAAGCATTTAGCACCCTTGTAATGGTTTTTTTAATGAGTTTTACACTTTTTGCTCAAACTAATAAAGACCTAGTGAAGACAGAAAAAGTTGGAGACTTACAGAAAATAGCTATGTTCTATGAAAGTGGAGAATTACATCAAGTAGGGTTTATCAAAAATGACAAACTTCATGGTGAGTGGGAATCTTTTGATAGAGATGGAAATAATCTTGCTAAAGCAACTTATGAAAACGGTAAAAAAGTCGGACAATGGATGTTTTGGAACAATGGTAAACTTTCAGTCGTAGATTATGATGAAAATAAAATTGTCCAAGTGAAAACTTTCGTTGAAGAAGGAACTCAAGTGGTAAGTAACTAAACTATAGATTTTTAATTATATAAAGTGTCTAATGCAAATTAGACACTTTTTTTATGCTTAAAACAATAGATCAAGTGATTGTTAACCATTCCGGAAGCCTGCATAAAACCATAAATCGTTGTAGGTCCTAAAAATTTAAATCCTCGTTTCCTTAAGTTTTTTGAGATGTTTTGACTCAATCTAGTTTGTGAAGGAGCTCGGTTTAATTTTGAAAATGAATTTAATATAGGCTCTTTATTTACATACTCCCATATGTATTTTGAAAACGTGTCGTGTTCATCCTGAATCTTTATAAAGCCTTTAGCATTGGTAATACTAGCTTCGATTTTACCTCGATGCCTTATAATATATTCGTTGTTGAGCAATCGGGAAACGTCTTCATTTGTGTACTTAGAAATCTTGTGATAATCAAATCGGTCAAAAGCCTCTCTGAATTGCTCTCTCTTCTTTAAAATAGTCAACCAATCTAAACCAGCTTGAAAGCTCTCCAATAGCAGCAACTCATATAGATGTTGATCATCGTAAATGGGCTCTCCCCACTCTTCATCATGATACTTTTCGTAAATTCCTTGACCGATACACCATTCACACCTTACCTTTGCCATTGTAATAATTTTAATATATTTCAACCATTTAAAAAAACACACATGAACGAACAAACACAACTTGAAAGTATAAAAAAACACTTAGATAAGACGCTTACTTATTCAGAATATAAACAACTTGTAGGTGATTTGTTGAAAGAAGATAAATCAACAGGATTTACTCAAAACGAGTCGTATCTCAATTACTCTAAATTAGGCTTTAGCAGAATGAACCGTTGGGAAAAAACGTCAGAATTAACAGTAGAACAAATTGAAACCATCCAAAAGGTCACTAAAAAGCAAACCTGGCTAGTTATTACAGAAGGCTGGTGTGGTGATGCCGCTCCTGTTATTCCAATCATGAATAAAATAGCAGATATAAATCCACTCATCACCTTCAAGTTAATTTTAAGAGATGAAAATGATGAACTCATGAGCCAGTTTTTAACCAATGGAGGTAAGTCTATACCTAAGCTGGTTTCGTTTAATGCTGAAGAAAATGATCTTTTATTTGTTTGGGGACCTAGACCAAAGGAGGCTGCCGATTTGGTTGCTAAAGAAAAAGCCGAATTTGGAAAACTGAGGGAGGAATTTAAAATCACTCTTCAGAAATGGTACAACCAAGATAAGGGAAAAAATATTGCAGAAGATCTTGTGAATTGCTTGAAGGCCTCTGACTAATCCTCCAAAATTTTTTCAAAATCTTCAATGCTAAGGGCTTCCCTTATTTTATAATCTCCAATTTGAGTTCGACGTAATTCAGAGAGGTAAGCCCCAGAATTTAAGGCTTCACCAAAGTCATAAGCCAAACTGCGAATGTAAGTGCCTTTGCTACATTGGACTTTAAAGTTGAGTTTCGGGAAGTTATCTTGAGTAATCTCAAAACTGTCAATATTTACTTGACGTTTAGGAATATCAACGCTTTCTCCTTTTCTGGCATATTCATATAAACGCTTTCCCTCTTTTTTTAAGGCTGAAAAGATCGGGGGGCGTTGCATGATTTCTCCTCTAAATTGAGGTAAGGTGTTTTGGATAAGCTCAGTAGTGATATGAGAGGTTTCAAAAGTCTTATCCACTTCTGTCTCCATATCGTAGGAAGGAGTCGTAGCGCCTAAGGTCAATTCACCAGTGTAAATTTTGGTTTGCCCCATCAAAGAGTCGATGGTTTTTGTAGCCTTGCCCGTGCATAAAATAACTAATCCTGTTGCCAACGGATCCAAGGTCCCTGCATGCCCTACCTTGAGTTTCTTGAGGTTAAACTTTTGCTTGATAAGCCATCTCACCTTATTCACAACTTGGAAAGAGGTCCAATGCAAAGGTTTATCAAAAAGCAAAATCTGTCCGTCTTTTATTCCGTCTAAAGTTAAATTATCCATTCAGTTGAGTAAAAATAATTGAGCCGACACCAACTACAAAACAGTAGATGGCAAAGTATTTCAATTTGCTGCGTTTCACAATCGAAATCATCCAGGTGCAAGCTAACAATCCTGAGATAAAAGCAGCTACGAATCCTACTCCATAGCTTACCATATTAGCCTCGTCTATAGAAATATCACCACTAGTAACATCCTTCAAAATTTTTCCAAAGATAAGAGGAATCACCATTAGAAAAGAAAATCTTGCAGCTTTAGACTTTTCATTACCAAGAAGCACAGAAGTAGCAATAGTCGCTCCACTTCTCGAGATTCCTGGTAAGATGGCAATGGCTTGTGCCACTCCAATTACAAAAGAATTCGCATAGGAAACTGGTTTTAAAATAGCTTTGGATTTATCGGTTAACCAAAGTAGTAATGAAGTCACGATAAGCATAAATCCTACCAAAAGTAGGTTTCCACCAAAGAGCATTTCCATTTGAGATTCAAAAAAAAACCCAACAAGGGCCGCGGGAATCATCGAGATAATAATCTTTAAAGAAAAGCGAGTTTCTTCGTTCCATCGAAACGAAAATAAACCTTTGAGGATCTCAACAATGTCTTTTCTGAAAATGACGATAGTACTCAATGCCGTTGCAAAATGAAGAATAACGGTAAGTAGTAAGGACTCTTTTGGAAGACTATTGTTTCCTAAAATCGCTTTGCCTATCTCCAAATGACCACTAGACGATACTGGTAAAAATTCTGTTAGTCCTTGGATAATCCCAAGGATACTCGCATCCCATATATCCATTATTTAGCAGACTTTGGTTTGAGTAGAATGGCATACACTTCTATAGCAAAGCCAATTAAGATCACAGTAGGGGCAAGGCGTATGCGTCTCCAGTTAAAGATGTCTGGATTAAACACATTAGGATCATCACTGCCACCACCAGCCATCAAAATAAATCCAACAGCAATCACTACTAATCCAATGATCATAAATTTATAATTCTCTTTTTCAAAAATGAATTTTTCGCTTTCTTTAGCTTCTTTTTTACGTTTGCTTTCTCCCATATTAATAGTACAATTCGTCAGTTTTTAAATTTAAAAATCGCTGAGTAGCAAAGAAGGTACTTAACCAGGAAATTAAGATCCCCATAATTAAAACACCAACAAAAATAGCAGCCAGTAAAATCTCATCACTAATTAGGTTTAACTCAGGAAAACTCTTATTCAGATAATACAACACAACTCCCATTCCTATTAACGAAATAGTAGAGCCTATTATACCTAGTTTTATACTTTTCAAGATAAACGGTCGTCGAATAAAGTGTTTGGTAGCTCCCACCATTTGCATAGTTTTAATAGTAAATCGCTTAGCATAAACCGATAAACGAATGGAACTATTGATCAACAGAACAGCTATAAATGTGAGTAAACCACTCACGACTAAAATCCAAAAACTCAATCGCTTAATGTTATCATTCAACAGGGCAATAAGCGGCTTATCATAAACGATTTCGTCTACAAATTCCTTATCCCCTAGATCTCTAGAGATTTCTGCAATCTGCGTTTCGGAGACATAATCCGCATTAAAATAAACATCGATAGAATTTTGTAAAGGATTATAACCCAAAAATTCCATGAAATCTTCTCCAATCTCTTCACTGTAAGCCTTTGCAGCTTCTTCTTTGGAGACAAACACTATGGTTTTAGTATATTCTGCTAAGGCCAACGACTTCTGCATTTGGTCAATTTCAACTTCCTTGGCGGTGTCTTTTAAGTAGACTGTTAAGGCGATTTGCTCCTTGAAATTATCTGCTACCTTTTTGGTGTTTAAGACCAGAAGGGCCAGCAAACCCACCAAAAATAAAACCAAAGCAATACTGATCACCACCGAAAAATAGGAGGTAATCAATCGTCGTTTTTGGTATTTTTCAAAGGAAGAAGCCACTTGATAATTTTTGGTAAAAATATAAAACTATAAGATGATAATGGCTATCCCTCAGATTAATTTTATGGGCGCTTTATCCCGCTATTCGTTTCAACTCCGCAGGCTTTGCTTTTAGGTCTTGAGCGTATAGCGGCCTTTCCTTTGGTCAAGCGCTAAACGCTCGACCTATAGCACCCAGCCTTTGCAGGGTTTCCACTGCTATCGGGAGCGCAAGTAAGCTTAATATCAAACTTTAAAATTAAAAAGTACTGAATGTAAATTCGGGCTATCTTAGCAACAACTAACTAATCTAAATAACAATGAAATCATTTATCATTCTTGCATTCGTATTATCCTTCACAGTTTCTTTTTCGCAAAATAGTGAAGACTCCACAAAAGCAGATTCAATTACCAAAAATAATTATGAAAAAATCCATGAACTTAGACTGGGTGCTATCAAGTTTCTTGCTGGTGGATTTTTAGATGTGAGCTACGAATATATCAATTCCCAAACTTCTGGTTACGGAGTTTCCCTTCTTGCAAATTTTGATAATTCTATTGATTATGAAAAATTTGGACTTAACCCATACTACCGTTTTTACTTTGGTAATAATCCAGAATTTAAAGGTCGTGGCTTCTTCGTTGAGGTATTTTCATATTTTCACATCGGAGAGGAAGACGACTTTTACGTTAATCAACAAGGAAATGGAGTTGTAGAAGACGATACATTTTTTGATGTAGCCCCTGGATTTGCTGTTGGTTCTAAATGGATAAATTCAAGTGGATTTGTATTTCAACTCAAATTGGGTGTAGGAAGAAATCTCTTAGGAAATAACCCCAATGAATTCCTAGCTACAGGCGACTTCTACATCGGCTATAGATTTTAGGACTTCTCAATTCAACTCACGCTTCAACTTTTGAGTTTTAATTTCAATCTCGGTAAGGAGTTAAAGCCATATATATTAGTTTTGCCACTTCGAAATAAGTAACTTATTATGGCATACGATTTTAAAGCAATAGAAACCAAATGGCAAAAGCGTTGGGAGAAAGACCAAACCTTTAGAGCCAAACAACCTCAGGAGTTTGAAGGAGACCCTAAACCCCCATTTTACGTGTTGGATATGTTTCCTTATCCGTCTGGAGCAGGACTTCATGTTGGCCATCCGCTAGGGTATATTGCCAGCGACATCTATGCCCGCTACAAAAGACATAAAGGGTTTAATGTATTGCACCCACAAGGCTATGACTCTTTTGGACTTCCTGCAGAGCAGTATGCTATTCAAACTGGGCAACATCCATCAGCAACAACTGAAATTAATATTGAAGGGTGTTTAGATAACAAAGGGAAAATATTAGACAAATATGTAGAAGATAATGGCAAGATTAAGAATTCAGCTCTTATCGATAAATCTAAGGAAACGAGTGTTGATGAAGAGAATTATCAAAGCAATGTCATTAAAGGGTACCGTAAACAACTCGATAAAATCGGATTTTCTTTCGATTGGAGTCGGGAAGTCCGTACCAGTAATCCAGATTATTATAAATGGACCCAGTGGATATTTATTCAACTCTTTGAAAGCTGGTACGATACCAAAGCTCAAAAATCCAAGTCTATACCAGAATTAGTCAATATTTTCGAAAAAGAGGGAAATACAAATGTGGACGCAGTGGCAGATGATAACACAACTTCATTTTCTGCTTCAGAATGGTCAGCTTTTACCGATGACCAAAAAGAAGAACTGCTACTCAATTACCGCTTAACTTATCTTGCTGAAACTGAAGTCAATTGGTGTCCAGCCCTAGGTACGGTCTTGGCCAATGATGAAATTGTGAAGGGGGCTTCAGAACGAGGAGGACATCCTGTGTCCAGAAAAAAGATGAAGCAGTGGAGCATGCGTATTTCTGCGTTTGCAGACCGGTTACTTAGTGGACTTGAAGATTTAGACTGGAGCGAAAGCCTAAAAGAAACCCAACGCAACTGGATTGGAAAATCGGTGGGAGCGCAACTTGAATTCCCCATCCTGTCCTTCCCCAAAGGGGAAGAGAACACTAAGCCAGGCTACATGACAGGTGGAAATAATGCTCACACCCTTATTGAAAAAGCAAAAGAAAATAGAAATCAACCAACTGTAGCTGAAAAAACACTTTGGATACAACTTCGAGCTAAAAAGTTATCGGGATATAAGTTTCGACAGCAACATTTAATCGGAGATTATATTGCAGACTTTGTCTGTTTATCAAAATCTTTGGTCGTTGAAGTCGATGGAGGATATCATAATGAAACTAAAGCCTATGATGAGGAACGAACACAATTTCTAAATAAAAAAGGCTTTAAAGTTATTCGATTTAAAAACGAAGAAGTCATTGGAAATATAGATGAAGTTCTCGATCAAATCAAAACCAAACTTGATCAATTACCTTCCTATGATAAAATGGCGAAGCCATCTGAAGAGAGTAAAGTTAAACCCCTTTCCTTGGGAGAGGGGCAGGGGGAGAGGATTGAGACCTTCACCACCCGACCTGACACCATTTACGGTGTTTCTTTTATCACTTTAGCTCCTGAGCATGATTTAGTATCTAAAATTACAACTCCCGAGCAAAAAGAAGAAATAGACGCTTATGTAAAAGCTTCAGCAAAGCGAAGCGAAAGAGAACGTATGGCAGATGTTAAAAGCATTTCTGGTGCTTTCACTGGCGCGTATGCCGAGCATCCTCTTACTAAAGAACCTCTTCCAGTTTGGGTTGGAGATTATGTCCTTGCAGGTTATGGCACAGGAGCTGTTATGTCTGTCCCTTGTGGTGACCAACGGGATCATGATTTTGCTAAACATTTCGGAATTCCTATTCCCAACGTGTTTGAAGGTATTGATATTTCTAAAGAAGCCTACACAGACAAATCTAATGCAACAAAAATCGCTAATTCTGACTTCCTGAATGGTTTAGGTGTTTTGGAAGCGATCCCCAAAGCGATTGAAGCTCTTGCCAACATGGGTCAAGGGGCTAAAAAGATAAATTATAGACTAAGAGACGCAGTCTTTTCTAGACAGCGGTATTGGGGAGAGCCTTTTCCCGTTTATTATATCAATGGCTTACCAAAAATGATAGAGAGCAAATACTTGCCTTTAGAATTGCCTGAGGTTGAAAAATACCTTCCTACAGAAGATGGGGCTCCACCTTTGGGAAGAGCACATGAGTGGGCTTGGGATACCGAGCAACATCAAGTGGTCTCAAACACCGAGATAGATCATAAAACAGTATTTCCATTGGAATTGAACACCATGCCTGGATGGGCAGGGAGTTCTTGGTACTTGTTCCACTATATGGAAACCGAAAACCGAGATCAACACATCGCTTCCAAAGAGAATTTAGACTATTGGAATAACGTTGACTTGTATATTGGAGGGAGCGAGCACGCCACTGGGCACTTATTATATTCTAGATTCTGGACCAAATTCCTAAACGACAAAGGAGTTCTTCCAGTAGACGAGCCTTTTAAAAAGTTGATTAATCAAGGAATGATCTTAGGGGAGAGTGCTATTATTGAAGGATTTTGGTTGAGAATAAATTTCAATGAAAATATAAATTTTGAGAAATCAATCGCTCTTGAAAAGCCAAGACCTGTTTTTTTAGCAATATCAAAAGAAGTTAATAATCAGATAGAATCTGGTGAAAGCAATGGTTTGTTAGACCGTATAATTCAAAAGATTCTTAATAAGAAAAAGTTATTATTTAATTACAATGAACAAAACGGAGCTTGGAAATGCAATCATGAGCCTGCTAGATCTTATGTCGATGTCTCATTAGTCAACACCTCTAATGAATTAGATATCGAAGGTTTAAAAAATTGGCGTTCAGAATTTAGTGAAGCTGAATTCATTTTAAAAAACGGAGAGCTTTACGACCCAATCTCCTCCCCTTCGGGGAGGTCGGGAGGGGATTCATTTGTTGTTGCTCGAGAAGTCGAAAAAATGTCAAAATCCAAATTTAATGTGGTCAATCCAGATGATATCTGTGAAGACTTTGGAGCCGACAGTTTGAGACTTTATGAGATGTTTTTAGGACCACTTGAACAAGCCAAGCCTTGGAGTACTGCGGGACTGTCTGGGGTACATAATTTCTTAAAAAAACTTTGGAAATCGTATTTCACCTCTAATTCACTCCAAGAGGGGAGACAGGATTTCGTCGTTTCTGATGAGCCCGCTTCAAAGGAGTCCTTAAAAATTCTGCATAAGACCATTAAGAAAGTCACTCAAGATATCGAAGAGTTAAGCTTTAATACGTCAGTCTCTACATTTATGATTTGCGTGAATGAGTTGACTCAGCAAAGCTGTAAGTCTCGGGAAGTTTTAGAACCTCTAGCCGTATTGATTTCACCATATGCACCTCATATCGCTGAAGAGTTATGGGAACTTTTAGGCAACACCACTAGCATTTCCGAAGTGGATTATCCTGTTTTTAAAGAACACTACCTGAAAGAAGACTCCAAAACATATCCTATTTCCTTTAATGGAAAGATGAGGTTTACACTAGACTTGTCTTTGGATTTAAGCAAAGACGAGATCGAAAAAATAGTAATGGCCGAGGAGCGCACACAGAAACAACTGGAGGGGCGCACTCCTAAAAAAGTGATTATCGTGCCTGGTAAGATTGTTAATATTGTGGGGTAGGTATTGCCCTAAAATATATATATTTTATCATTCTGGTTTTATCATTCTGGACAAGTCCGACTTTTATAACAAGTCGGATGGTTTCAGAATCTGATTTATCTGTTTTCAAAAAATTGATACTTATTCGTTTTTCTCAATTTTTAATATGAGGTAATATATAGTCTTCCAAGATCAATTCAGGTTGTTGTGTTTTTCCATTTACATAATTTCCTGATGTGATGACAACAACCATATCTAATTGGGGAAGCACAAAAATATATTGCCCACCAGCGCCACGTGCTTCAATCGATTTTATCGATGTTCCCTTAAATGAGTAGTCATTATGCCACCATAAATAGCCATATCCATTCTTGTCGACCGTATTTTCTAAAACATGATAATTTTTAAAGGAATTTTCTATCCAATTTTCTGATAAAACCTTATTTCCGTTTAATCTCCCTTTGTTGAGGTACAATTCTCCAAATTTAATCATGTCTATTGGTGTCAAATACATTCCTCCACCAAAGTATGGACGTCCACTTAGATCGGTCTGTAGGATGTAATTTGAAATTCCTAATTTTTCAAATAAGTTTTGGCTTATAAATAATTCTAAGGGCTCAGTAACCATAGAATCTATTGCGACTCCAAGAAGGTATGGGTTTGCAGAACCATAGTTAGCTTTCGTATTTGGAGCGTGAATCATAGGAGCATTTACTATACTCTCCGTCCAATCTTTTGTCATTTGATAGCGGTCTTCTCTAGCAGTTGATTTGGGATTTGCCCCGATGCCATAATCAATGGCATCCAAACCCGAACTCATAGTCAAGAGACTTTTAATATCTATTTTAGATTTCAGACTCTCCTTTTGAGGTTGGTAGTGTTTAGGTAGAAAGTTAAAAATAAACTGTTCTACATTTTTGAATAAAGACTGGTCTTTTGCAATTCCAACTACAGCAGAGGATATGCTTTTTGATGCTGAACGCGTATCGTGAGGAATTTTTGAGTTGTAGCCATTGAAATATTCTTCATATATAATTTCTCCCTTTATTGAAATTATAACAGAATGTGTGTTTGGTAAGCTATCTTTTAAAATGAGTGATTCCATTTCTGAAAGCTGAAGATTTCCAAAATGTTCGTTTTCTTCATCGGTTGAAAATCCACCTAGTTTCCAATCGTCCTCAGATTTTTTCAGGTCGGTCTTCATTACTAACACGTCTCCTAAATACAGTCCTAATTCAATTTTTTGGGGCCTTATTTTACCCTTAAATCTCAATCCTGTTTTAAAATCAACAAATGAAATACTATCATTTTCTTTTTGAAAATCCGCGCACCAAGTTCCTGTAAATCGGTTATCACCAAAAATAGGATAGGCTTCATAATCATTACTTGATCCATTTTCTACGCTTAAATAAAAGTTTTGAGATCTAAGCTTGTCTACCATCAATATATTCCAAGTCCCTACAAAAGAACCCTTATTTGATCGGGTTAGTTTTACGTGATACAGCAATAATCCTGATTTGATAAACCCATTAATTTCTTTACCACTTTTTGATAAGTTCCCTTTAAACGATAAATGATCATTAATTGAAATCATAATGAATGGCTCTTTACCCATTTTAAAGGATTGTTGAATGACACTTTCATTATTAGATATTTTAAAAACAGCATTTTCAGTCTCTAGATTTTCAATTGATACATTGAAGTTGAAGGTGTCTTCATTTTGTATTTTTCCTTCCCAACCCCCAGTATAATCAGCCATGTTTTGACCGATAAGACTTACACTGAGGAATGTAAAAATAAATATTGTGATCTCTTGAAGTCTCATTTTTCAGTTGGTTTTTGATGACGTTGTAAAACTGAACTTTTTCAAGCTGTCGAAATTGCATCAAATTAACATCGAGTTGTTTTCTTCGATAATTTTGAAGGAGTGGTATGGTAAACTCGCTTGAAGTTGACGATAAAATGGCTTTGATCGTAAAAGCCACATCGATAACAAATTTCAGTCATCGATAATTGGGTGGAAACAATTAAGTTAAAGGCCTGATTCAGTTTTACAAGTCTTATATAGTTTCCCAGACTCGTTCCAAAATACTTGCTAAAAGCTCTCGATAAATGATTAGGGTGAACTTGTAGAATAGAACTTAAATTTTTGAGTGAAAAATCCATTTCGCGAATTAAAATTAATTCTTGAAGTTGCTCAACCCAAATTGGTCTTTTCTCTTCTTTTTGATTTGGATTTGTCAAAGAATCAAAAATACAAATCAATAAATTTTCAATACTCAATTTTGAAAAAGAATCATTTATCTTGGTTTCCATAAATATGGAATTCATGGACGTCTTTATCAAAGGGTCCTCTATGTTAAGGCTTCCTTCAAAATCTCTGATGTTAATATCAAATTTTGAAAACCATTTTTTATTCAATTCAATATGAAATCCTCTAGCAAATTCTGGGGGTTTAATATTATAATGTGCGTCTTCCCAGTTGTGAAATAATAGATGTCCAGGTTTTAGATAATAAGATTCTTTTTTATTGGATTCAAATAATTTTCCCTGAAGTAAATAAGTGAAATAGGGGTTTTCATGATAATGCCAATCTACCTTCTCGTGGGTATATTCTGTATCTGTAAGCGTAACAGAATCAAAAGCTATTTTTTGATTCTGTTTCCCATAATATCTTCCTGTTTCTAGTTTATTCATTCGGGTTAAACTTTTGAAATCACGCTTAAGATAATCTAATCCTCTCAAAAAGTCTGCACGGATAAACTATATCTTAATGAGCTTCTAGCCAATTCTGTCCTGTACCCATCTCCACATCTAGAGGAACATCCAGTTTAAAGGCATTTTCCATTTTGTCTTTCACCAGTAATCTTAAGGCATCGAGTTCATCTTTGTGAGCATCAAAAATCAATTCATCATGGACTTGTAGAAGCATTTTGGATTTAAAATTCTGTTCTTCTAAAGCATCATAAATGTTTATCATCGCGACCTTTATAATATCTGCAGCACTTCCTTGGATAGGGGCGTTCACCGCGTTGCGTTCTGCAGCACTTCGCACTATATGGTTTTTAGCATTGATGTCTTTAAGGTAACGCCGTCTACCCATGACTGTTTTGACGTAACCATGCTCTTTTGCAAATTCTACTTGTTCATCCATATAGTCTCTCAACTTAGGATAGGTTTTATAGTAAGTCTCTATTAGTTCCTTAGATTCGTTTCTAGTCAAGTCAGTTTGATTGCTCAATCCAAAAGCAGACACTCCATATATAATTCCAAAGTTGACAGTTTTAGCATTGCTTCTCTGCGCTCTGGTCACTTCCTCTATATCCACACCAAATACTCTAGCCGCAGTTGAGGCGTGAATATCCTCTCCATTCTTAAAAGCGTTCATCATCGTTTCTTCCTGACTCAAGGCTGCTATAATTCTAAGTTCTATTTGGGAGTAATCGGCAGCGAGCAACACATAATCCTCATCTCTAGGGACAAATGCTTTTCTCACCTCACGTCCGCGTTCTGTGCGGATGGGGATATTTTGAAGGTTAGGGTTATTGGAGCTCAAACGACCAGTTGCGGCTACAGTTTGCATAAACTCGGTATGGACGCGTTTGGTTCTTGGGTGAATTTGTTTTGGTAAGGCGTCTACATAGGTGCTTTTGAGCTTAGAGAGTTGTCTCCATTCTAAGACCTCTCGCACTATTTTATGATCTTTTGCATAATTAGACAAGACCTCTTCTGCAGTAGAGTATTGACCAGATTTTGTTTTTTTAGGTTTTTTTGCAAGTTCCAATTTGCCAAATAGGATCTCGCCCAATTGTTTTGGGGATGCTATATTAAATTCTCCTTCCGCTTCTACATACACTGACTTCTCTAGGCGATCAATATCCTCATCCAACTTTTCCGAAATGTTTTCTAAAGCTGATTTATCGAGGTTGATGCCTTCAATTTCCATAGCTGCCAAGACCCGTAATAAGGGAATCTCCAAGTCTTTAAATAAAGGCTCGTTGGAGGCTTCTTTTAACTCTTTTTCAAAGTAAGTTTTGAGTTGAAAGGTAATGTCGGCATCTTCTACAGCATATTGGGTTTGGTCTTCCAAATTTACTGTTCGCATAGTCGTTTGGCTTTTACCTTTTTTACCGATGAGGTCTTCAATAGGTTGCGGAGAATAGTTGAGGTAAGTTTCTGCCAAGATATTCATATTGTGCCGCATATCTGGGTTGATGATATAGTGCGCAAGCATCGTATCAAACAACGGTCCTTTTACTTTAAGTTTATAATTGGCCAACACCTTGATATCGTACTTTAAGTTTTGGCCTACTTTCTCGATTTCTGTAGATTCAAAAAATGGTCTCAACTTTTCTATAAGTTCTTGTGCTTCGTTTTGATCTTCTGGAAAGGCCACATAATAGCCTCTATGGTTCTCCCAAGAAAATGAAATTCCCACTAATTCAGCATCTAGAGTTTTTAAACTGGTAGTTTCTGTATCGAAACATACCGAGTTTTGCTTCATTAGTTTTTCTACAAAGAGCCTTAGAGAGAGACCTCCTTTTATATACTGATAATGGTGGTCTGTACTTTTTAAGGTTTTGTATCCATCAAAATGACTAGGATTAATTGTGGAAATATCAGTATCGTTTCCAAAAAGAGAAAATTGTCCAGCTCCAGCAGCTTGGGGAGAATTTGAGTCATTCTGGGAGGTCTCTTTTATGGTAGCTTCCCCTTCGTTATACATTTTCACAAACTGCTCTGTCAATCTTCTAAATTCTAACTCTTTAAAGATGTCTAAGACTTTTTCAACATTTGGTAGAGAAACTTCATACTTCACCTCGTCGAAAGTGACGTCACAGGTAGTAATAATCGTAGCTAGTCTTTTAGATAAGCGTCCTAGTTCTGCATTGTCTTCTATTTTCTCTTTCATCTTTCCCTTCAGTTTATCTGTGTTTTCCAAGAGTACTTCCATGGAACCAAATTGCTGTAGAAATTTCTTAGCTGTCTTTTCACCTACTCCAGGTAAGCCTGGGATATTATCCGCTGCATCTCCCATCATACCCAAGAAATCGATGACTTGCTCTGGGCGCTCTACCCCAAATCTTTTTTGAACTTCGGGTATGCCCCATTTTTCTACTCCGTTACCCATTCTAGCAGGGCGTTGCATAAATATATTCTCAGTAACCAGTTGGGCGAAATCCTTGTCTGGGGTGACCATATGGACTTCATAGTTTTGCTTTTCTGCCTGTATAGCTAGTGTCCCAATAATATCATCGGCTTCCATACCCGAGATTTCTACGACAGGAATTTCCATAGCGTGGAGAATATCCTGTATAATAGGGATGGAGTCTTTGATAACGGTTGGGGTTGCATCTCTATTGGCTTTGTATTCTTCATACATTTCTTTTCGATCCTTGCTCCCGTCTTTATCAAAGCAAACTGCCAAATGATCTGGGTTCTCCCGCTTTATGACGTCAAAAAGGGAATTCATAAATCCCATAATGGCCGAAGTATCCTGTCCTTTGGAGTTGATTCTTGGGTTTTTGATAAGGGCATAATACCCGCGAAAAATCATCGCATATGCATCAACAAGGAAAAGTCGTTTTTTGGAAGCCATAAAGTGAGTTTTTATTGAATGTAAATTTAGTTGAAATTATGGCTTATCCAAAATTGAACTTGGTGATTGTTTTAACCTTATTTCTTATTTAGGGGCAAGGGTCCTGTTTCCTCGGCAAATGAAGGGCTTTTGTCTTTGTTACTAAGATTTGCTGGCCCTGATCTTATATTTTTAATTACATTAGGCTCTAGTTTAGGTCTGCGTTGATATTAAGTTTTCATATCTAGATTCGATTTGATTATACTGTTTCAATGTACCCAGAGCAATTGTTTCCTCCACAAAGGCATTGGCTCTATCGCTTCTAGA
>Ga0306864_1000208_pt1 | contig 28679 bp, 25 predicted proteins | sample AntRauTorckE5430_FD_190448 | JGI IMG/M metagenome (GOLD analysis project Ga0306864, IMG submission 190448) | Saline lake microbial communities from Rauer Islands, Antarctica - Metagenome Torckler E5 #430 (v2) (version 2) | ecosystem: Environmental > Aquatic > Non-marine Saline and Alkaline >...
ATGAGTATGTGTCAGTATCCCCCTTGTTGACTAGGTAAAATATGAGAAGTTTGATGACGCAAGCAATTGTTGCTGACTCCGACCCGCTTTCTCACATTTCTATTAAAAATCCAGATGCTTCTCTTCTTTCTTGTCAGCAGAACTTCATCGAAAGAATGTATGAAAAGAACTGCATGTCATTTGTCCCATATTCAGTAACAATAACCAAGTTATCACACAACTGCAAGAATCACACTATCCACCATGAACCATATATTACTGTTCACTTTTTCTCTTGGGGCGTTGCTTTCTGAAGCCTTTACCGTTACCAACAATGCGTTCGTGTTTCCAACAACTAGTTGTGTGATTAAATCACAACCAAGAATCCAAACGTCGACTGCTCTGAATTACAAGAACCCTCAGGACTCCCTTGCACCTCAACAAATGGAGACTGATCACGGTGTATCTCAAGCTCTATTGGGGAAACGATCCAAATTTGATATCGCATGGAATGACCGATTTGAAGAATTGATGGATTTCCATCACCAACATGGACATTCCGATGTCCCATACAGCCACGCAAATCAAAAGCTCAGTCGATGGGTTACTAATCAGAGACAAAATAAAAAGCAAGGAAAGGCCAGCATGAAGGAAGAAAGAGTTGCGCTTCTGAATAGTGTTGATTTCACATGGAATCCGAGAAGCACCTTTGAGGACCATTTTTCTGAACTCAAGATTTTTTACGAGGCCCATGGTCACTGCAATGTACCGCTGAATGAAGAAAAGTATGTAGACCTTGCTAGGTTTGCTGCCGCACAAAGGTATCAGTATAAACTTCGGATGATGAATGGTAGTGGAAGTATGACGGATGAAAGACTAGGAGCCATGGAATCCATCAATTTTCAACTTGCCCCTTCTAGTTCTACCGAAATAGAGGAATCTGATTGGGATGAAATGTACAATAGATTTGGCAGCTTCTTCTACGAGCACAATCACAGCACTGTGTCACTGGGACATCCGCTTTGGCGATGGGCGGAGTCACAGCGAATAGCTTACAAGAATTGGCAACAAAGGAAAGAATCCCCAATCACAGAGGATAGGGTTAGACTGTTGAATGCCCTAGATTTTGTCTGGATATCAGAGGAAGCTCTATGGATTAACTATTATGAAGAGCTCAAAAGTTTCGAGATGCGCAATGCCCATGTAGATGTTCTGCCCAGCGATAACGAAGAATTATACTTCTGGTTGCAAGAGCAACTCAAGGAACATTTAAGCAGTGGACTGGACGAAGTCAAGCACACTGCCCTTGTAAACCTTGGAGTGCTATTGCAAGAAAGGGAGGACGTTAGTTTTTCTAATGCAACATGGAATGAAAGATTTGCAAAACTCGAGAATTTCGCCAAAGAATACGGAAATTGTTTGGTCCCTCAACACTACAAGAAAGATCCAAAGCTTGGATATTTTGTGAAGAACCAGAGGAGGCAATACAAATTGATGATGGATGGCACAAAATCAAGTATGACAGAAGAGAAGAAGCAAAGATTAGACTCTATTGGGTTTGCATGGAACAAATATAATATACCCCTTTGTTCTCAAAGAATAGAGACAGTGAAAGAATCTATAAGGCAGGTGTTGCAAACGTCACTTGACAAAAAGAGAGCGGCAAACAGGCAGAAGATTGTAGAATCAGATGCTGAAGCATTGATGGCAAGCTACAAAAGAAATTCTTTATGGGGTATATAGATTCAAACCCCTGTCTTTGACATTAAAACGAAATAGTGTGATCATAATAAATAACATAAAAACAAACAGAATACACAGCCTTAGTTTATCGCATACCACGAACACTTAGTTTATTGCTTACCATGAACACGGAATCTATATAAACAACTGTAGTCAGCGTCCCAGTTGGAGTCTATGGCAAGAACAACTGACTCCATCATTGGGATTAGCACTCCATTTTCTAGACGTGAATTCATTTCGAATTCCTGAAGAGAAAGCTTGTGTGCGTTATACACAGCTGTACCCAGGTGCCATGGCTCTCCGGATGCATCATCTTCCTGGAAACCGATAATTCTGAACGTTCTAATGGCTGTGTCACGAGTTTTTGAAACTGCCAATGGAGCGTGCTCGATGACAATACTTTGCACATACGCTGGTTCTCCAAGTTTGACAGCCAATGTAGCATATTCTCCACGATATTCTTTGTCCTTAGTTTCTTGTTCACCAGCCCATTCTTTGATTGTGACCCTCTTCCTTTCGCCTTCTTTCTCAAATGACCAGCACTGACCCAGGGAATCGGCGGGAAATGTAGGTTCCAACGCAGTCTCTGGGCCATACCCGTAAAATCTCAAACCAAGAGACGCCATGAGTTGGTTACCCAACGGCAAGTTCTCAACTAGTGACGGAGAAGTCTGACGAGGTCCATTGTAGATCACACTTGCACCGGCACGAATAGATGCATAATCATGCTTCGCTAGTCGATCAGCCTTCATGACTTCAACCTTCTTATGAATCATTTCTTTCACGTCGTTGATATCAATACTTGGGATTTCAGCTGACTCCTTTTCTTCTGGAATCTGAATCTGGATATCTTCTAAATCAGGAGGAGTGTCCAAATTGAGTAAAGCGCCATTCTTTTCCAATTCTTTCTCTATCCAGTCCGATATTGGCTTGAACAAACTGGCATCGAATTGGATGTCTGAATAGGTTGATGTAACGTAATCTTCAATTTCGCTTTTTGCGTTTGCCAGATCTTCCTCTGTAGCATATACGACATCGGTTTCTTCGGTCTGTAAAACGAAACTCCCGGAACAACCCTCCCCTGGAATTGATACATCAGTCAATGAAATCATATGAAGATCGTTCGAACTGATATAATTCCTGGATGCGTAGACCAGATCTCTCAGAATAATATCTAGGTCCTCAGGTGATTCAAATCCTTCTTTCAACAGCTGCAAAGCTTCTGTTCCTCGATTCAGAGCATTATTCCACTCCGCAATTTCATCTTCCTTTAATTTAAAGGCATTGCGATGCTCCGAAAGAAGTATATATCGCGCTTCTGAAGGGAACTGTGTACTTTCAATTAATTCTGTGGCATACGAATTCAGTTCTGTGGCAGATTTCTTTTCCTCCTTCCACCATTCAATCACCATACGTTGTCGGATTAGTTCCTCTTCCTTCTCCGCCAACTCCTGGTTGTCTGTATATATAACATCTAACTCAATCTGCTCAATCTCTTCGGGTTTCGGCATCGGAGGTACAGGAGGAGTGCTAAAAACTCCCAAGTCTCGGTAGAAGGTCACTTTTCGACCAGCAACATCAGAAAAATTGCTCCACATCGTAAAAGGCAATATTGTAAAAAATACTCTACCAGTACCAAGTGCTAGAATCATATGCAAACAAACTAACATAGTAACCAGTATTGCTGTCCTTCTAGACGACGACCCTTGTTTTTCCAAAAGGTGTGAAAGTCCATCTTTCCTACCTTCATCTCTTTCGCCCTCTTCCTGGGACAGATCCGCGCCATTTGTCATCTTTAGGTTCATACTTTCGACCTCGGAATCACCACTACCATCACTGTTCATGCTACTGCCAATTCCATCCTTTCCAGTTTGACCTGTATCTGTTTCTTTTTCGGCTAAACCCTTGGCAGGAGTCATGAAATCCTTCATCTTGTTCTTCCCCCCATATGTTGCATCCAGCTTCCTTGGGGCTGGAGTATGTTGAGAAGGAAGTCTAAGTCCATCTATAGTCGCGAATTGAACAGTAGGCGGAGAAGAGACTGAATTTATGGATGCAATAGCATTGCGGGTTTCTTGATGAGACTCTTTATCCTTCTCTTCCAAATCTACCAAGGCATCATATGTTGAGCCTGCTTCCTTTTCGAGGGTGGCGTTGACAGCTGCAACAATGGAATCATCATCTACATTATCCATATCCATATCGGCATTGGCATTTTCATCTAGGTTTCCAGCGACATCTTTTTCTGTGTCATTCATTTGCGCATCACCATCTTGATCCAAGATTACTGCAACATTTTCGTTGATTATCCCTTCCTTGCCCTCTATTTCTTCTGCTTCTGGGATTGTTGGTTCCAGTTCCAAGGCTCTACTTCTCTTTGAAGCCCTAGGGGCAATCATATCGCTATTTTCACTTCCTTCCGTTCCTGCATCACTATCATCATCTTCGTCTCCTCTACGCCTCTTTTTATTACTTCTCGTGGGGTCACCGTCTCTTCTGGGTTTCGGCTTCTTCTTCTTTCCTGATCGAAGGCGCATTCCAGGAGGGCTGATGCCGAGAGGATTGGTCATGCTGGTGATGATGGTGGAAGGGTCTTTGGATGGAGTTTTGGATGGCAATGGTGGTTTTCCATTTAATCCTTCGATGGAAGCAGCTTCATCGCCGTCACTCATTGAGATTGGTTGCAACGCAACTATGAAATGTATGAGGCAGGTGCTGCTTAAGCGGAAAGCAGTACCGGCTGTGTGGCTTCTTACTACTGTTGTCTGCTGTGTTTGTATGTGTGTTACTTTGGGTGTTGCGTTATTTTTACTTTTTACAATGCTATCCATCTGTAGCTGTCTGTAGGGGGGGTGAAATAGATCGATATACTGATAGAGTACCCCCTTTGATGTGGGACGCCGCGACGAGACGTGATTGAAGGAGATTGAAAATTTGATTTTTATGCTGTTTTATGTTTTCAGTTTTTGTATTTACATCATCATCAACAGCCATCAGCACAAAGACGAATTCATCTTGAACGACCAATCATGAGCGACGCCCCCCAATCTCCTATACGCAAGGTATTCCAAAAGATGCGAAAGGAAAAACAACAATATCAAGAAGTCCAAGAAGAGCTTAGTAGTGATATTGAAAACGGGAATACCTACCTCCCTTCCAGTCTACGCATTGACGGTACGGTGGAGAATTTCTCGCCTACTCGTACCCTTGATGGTATTCAGCAGTTTGATGAAAGTAATCAACATGATAGCAATGGAAATGGGGGTGCGGATGCGAATCTGAAGGGAGTACAGCCATTTCCTTCAGAAGATGAAGAGCAGATGACGGAAGATAGTTTTGTAGAGAATGATACTGATTACGACATGGATGCTAATGGATCAGCAGGTGCACCGCTGGATGGTGAAGCTCTTTCAGAGATGGTCAGAGTTCAATCCGAAGAAATTCAGCTAGAGACAATGTCACCAGATTCCAATATGGCTGATGAAATCAATGGCAATGGCAATGACACGGAAGATGTGAATTCGTCCATGGAAAGTGCAGGTTCGTTATCTAGTTCAAGTTCGCTCATGAGTGGTATTCAATTGAAGGTCGATGGTGACATTATTACAGAAACGGCTCAAAATGTTCCTGAGGAACAAAATGAATCTGAGAGTGCTGACACATATTCAGACGGAGAAGCAGCGGTCCCTCAATCAACTAATGAACATGAAAGTGATCTACGGTCCGACATTGAAACGACACATGAAAAGCCTACAGTGAAAAGCGGCGTCGAAACAACAGTCATTGCTTCTACTAAACGTCCTATTGATGCTGACACAAGTTTCAATCCGAATTCCAAGAGACGACCAAGGTCGAGTATACTACGCGTAGAGAAAAGACCATGGGCATCGCAATCGACTGCACTTGAACAGAAAAATGCAGTTCCACCGCTGGCATCTCTTGCCAAACCAAGTGCTGCCAAAAAAGCAGTCTCTTTCGCAGATGAAAATGGAGGTATCATATCTGAACAGCAAACAATAAATGTATCACCGTCGAAACTCTCACGGAAAATCCGGCGTGGGAAAGCATCATCTGCTTATGGCTATGACAACGACGAGGAAGTGGACACAATTCAAAAGGGCGTCATGGGCCGCGTCTTGGTATTATTGATGGATCCTCCCTCGAAACAGTACGAACTGACTTCTTTGCCTTATCCCCTCGTTTCCAATGGGAATGGAATCGTCGGGCCGACACAATTGAAAACTTTATTAGAACTTGTTGCCAAATCAGCATCTTTTGAACCTCTACGGCAAAAAACTTATAAAGCCTTCATGCGTCCAGATGATGCAGAGGGTATGGACAATGAAAAGACAATTCTAGATTACATCTTTACAAAGGATGAAGTATTGGTCTCAATACCAGAGGGGTACAACGCAGAAGAGTGCGCAAGGTTTTCGAAACCTATTTTGCAAGACAAGAGATTGGTGAAATTATTGAAGAAGTTGAAAAGGCACGAGAGAAAGGTTGGGAAGAAGAAGAGGCTTAAGAGTCGCGGAATGAAGCCTAGTCGACACGGGTCAGAATCGAGTCTCAAAAAGGTTCAACGAAGGTTGGTGGAAGACGAAGTTGCTGGAAAGGATATTAAAAAAAATTGGATTGGAATGATTGGACATGTCACTCTCTCATTTCTTATTGTCTTACTATTAGTTGGATCAGTTCAATACCTAGATAAGAAAAATGCCAGCAAGAAGCTTCGTAATAACCCAATGCAGGATAAGGAGCAACGGTGTGGACGTGGCGGCTTGTGTAAACCATTTGGAGTGAGGCAGGATCCACAGCGGCATGAAAATGATTTCATGGCAAGGCTAAAAGATGGAATAAAAAAGTGGAAGCTGGAAAATGACGATCTCTTGTTGTGAAATAAATGGTTGGGGACACGTAATAGAATTAATAACGAACAGTAGTTCAGTAACTGATGAGCACATAGTTTATCCTTACAGATCCTTTAATGGGGTACAAGAAGTATTCTCTAGTAGTATACACCATACCCATTAGCCATATGAGCTCAGTATTCCCGGCTGTGATTTGGAAATATGACCGTTAATGGCGTTTCCCCATTATTTGCTTTTCCGTCTAGTAGACACGAGGGGTGACGCCTGACGACACATCATAACAAAACAGAAGGGTTTGTTGGTGATGCTCCGGCGAAGATACACTACAAGTTTAAGTCCCAAGACGATCAGTAATACTACAATGAATACATTATCGAATAGAAGAGTTTCGTCAGATCTTGAATTGAATACAGGGGGGTTGGAAGGTTTTCAGGACGATAGCGGTGCGAAGAATAAGCGAAGGAACGGGAATGGGCGAGTGATGGCAGGCACAATATTACGATATTCCCTCATTCCTTCTCTTTTTCTCTTTTGTGCGATGACATTCTTCGTTCCTAATTTTAAAGGTTACAATCCAGTAAGTTCATTATTTGATCATCAGATGATGTATGTTGTGGGATTGATTGCAGTAAGCAAGTAGTAATTGGTTGCATTGAAGCATTCTTGAAGCAAGCTAGTCGCTAGCGACAAACGAGCATCAAACGATAAACATCAATATTTCGCAGAAAGTCACAAATGAAAATGGGGTGAAACGTTACTCCGAGTTGCGAGAAAGGCCCCTCCTGTCATAATATGATCTCGGCTGATGACCAGACGTGAATCTTCCCCTGCCTGACGCGGCGACGAGCTACAAGAGACGTCGTGTTGCGCGTGGATTTATTAGACACAACTGTTGATTGATCTGGATTGGATTGCACTTTCAACGCCTCACAATTTTAACGATGCTAATGATGGAACTCGAGGTAAATTTTGTACGCTATCTGACCCGTCGCTGCCTAAGAACTGAGATATTATTGACGGTACTTCCTAGTTGAGAAACAAACTTGTATTGGGGTTCGGATGACTTTTGGTGACACTTCCTACTTGCCAATCACTCTAAGAGCTTCTCTTCAGCTTACGACACAAGTGCCGGAATGGCTTTCAAGTCTGACTTGGTTCAGAGCAACAACCACTCCTCCCTGCATTTACACATCACATCAGGACTAGATGACGACGTATATGCAATGTTCAGAATGCTCCAATTGTGATTGTATCTGCTCTTGACGAATGACCTGTGCGCGGTCATATGTGCTTTCTCGCTTCGCACAAATGCTGAATCTTCACTCACACATTGCTCACCCATCCTTTCCATTTATTTCTTTACTATCCACATCAGTTTTCGGCTTCCTCCGTCATTCTCGGAGCTGCCACGCTAGCTCTTATCTGGGCACTACTTCAGTTTCTGATCGTTGCTAGAATCCCTGTACAATCCAATGGAACCTCCGAAGAGACTGGACTCGTATCTGGATCCAACAGTGAACAAACTACTGAACGTCTCGTTGAGATTTACACTGCTATTTACGAAGGAGCTGAATCTTTCCTCCGTGCTGAGTACTCTGTCTGTGCTATCTTCGTTGTAGTCTTTTCTGCCATTATCTTCTTCCTTGTCTCATATGGAACTGGAGACGGAGTTCGTGGATTCTTCACAACCCTCTCCTTTGTCCTTGGAGCAGTTACCTCCATGGTTTCTGGATACCTCGGAATGAAGGTTGCTGTGTTCTCTAACGTAAGAACTACCGTTAGCGCTCAGAAGCCTGGATGGACTGATTGTTTCAACACCGCTTTCCGTGCAGGAGCTGTCATGGGATTCGCTCTTTGCGGACTTGGAATCATGATGCTCTATTTTACTATGTTGGCCTTCCGCGTTCATTACCCCGATCCTGCAGACTGGGTATACCTCACTGAATGTCTTACTGGATATGGACTTGGAGGATCTTGCATTGCCATGTTTGGTCGTGTTGGAGGAGGAATTTACACCCAAGGCTGCTGATGTAGGAGCTGATCTTGTTGGAAAGGTTGTCCACGGAATCCCCGAGGATGATCCACGTAACCCTGCCACCATTGCTGACAACGTAGGAGATAATGTTGGAGATGTTGCTGGTATGGGAAGTGATCTTTTCGGATCCTTCGCAGAGGCTACCTGTGCTGCGTTGGTCATTGGAAACACAATTGGAAGTACTGGAGATTGGGATGCCATGTGTTTCCCCATCGTTGTGTCTGCTGTTGGAATCATTGTGTGCATCTTGTGCTCGTTCATTGCTACTCACATTTATCCTGTCAGAAATGAGGGTGGTGTTGAGACTGCGCTGAAGATGCAACTCATCTCTACCACTATTCTTATGATCCCTGCTGTCTTCCTTTCAGCAGCAGCTTTCCTTCCTGAGAAATTCTCAATTAATGCTACTGTTGGAGATGCAATTATCAACCTCACACCTGATGAGGCTGCAATTTGTGTGTGCATGGGAGCTGTTGGAGGACTTACTATTGGACTCATTACTGAGTACTACACTTCTTCCACCTACAAGCCTGTACGTGAGTTGGCTCACTCCTGCAAGACTGGAGCTGCTACCAACATGATTTATGGAATTGCACTTGGATACAAGTCTGTCATTATACCTGTCATCGTCCTTGCAGGAATTGTTTATGGATCCTTCTCTCTTTGCGACATGTACGGAGTTGCCCTTGCTGCTATTGGTATGCTTTCCAATCTCGCAACTGGTCTTACCATTGATGTTTACGGACCCGTATGTGATAACGCTGGAGGAATTGCTGAGATGGCTGAGCTCGACTCTTATGTCCGTGACAAAACTGATGCACTTGATGCTGCCGGAAACACCACTGCTGCTATTGGAAAGGGTTTCGCAATCGGATCTGCTGCCCTTGTTTCTCTCGCACTATTTGGAGCTTTCGTTACCCGTATCCGTATTGCTTCCGGTAATGAACTTTTCGGAAATGGTGTGAACATGCTCGATCCTCTTACGTTTGCTTTCCTCCTCATTGGAGGTATGATCCCTTTCGCATTTGCTGCTATGACCATGAAGTCTGTAGGACTTGCTGCTATGGAGATGGTTATGGAGGTTCAGCGTCAGTTCGATGAAAAGCCTCACCTTCTTGACGCTAACCCCACTGAGCGTCCTGATTACGATGCATGTATTGCTATTTCCACCAAGGCTTCTTTGAGAGAGATGGTTCCTCCTGGAGCTATGGTTATCTTCACTCCTCTCCTAACTGGAATTTTCTTTGGAGTTAATGCTGTATCTGGACTTCTCGTCGGATCCCTCATTGCATCTGTTCAGCTTGCTATCTCCATGTCTAATTCTGGAGGAGCATGGGATAATGCTAAGAAGTACATCGAGCAAGCTTCCCCTGACTCTGAGCTAAAGGGTAAGGGATCTGATATCCATAAGGCTGCTGTCGTTGGAGACACTGTTGGTGATCCATTCAAGGATACCTCCGGTCCTGCCCTCAACATTGTTATGAAGTTGATGGCTGTTTTGTCACTTGTCTTCGCTGATACTTTCTATGCCTTCAACCAGGGTGCCGGAGTTTTCAACTTGTAAGGATACTAGTCATCCTTCAGAATGAAATAAAATAAGTGAGCATTCATCAGTTTATAACGTTTCAATACTTGTTATTTTATACCCCACTGCTTCAATCAATCTACTTTGAAGAATATATTGATAGTATTATGGGATCGATGAAAAGTGCGTCTATATGATATATATTATACTATTCCATCTTCGTAGTAAGCAGAGTAACGATAAGATCAAAACACATGCTTTGATCACTCAGTTGAAAAGTTCATTTGCAATAGCTCTGAATCATGGAAGACAGAGTTATCAAAATCTGTAAAAGTATTTGAATCATTCATAGACATAGCAGCATGACTGTCGTTGAAAACATTCACGAGTGATGAACCTCTCATATCTCCTGACGATACAGGCCCATCAATCTCAATGCTTCCGATTGATGTGATTTCCCTTTCTGGCTGCTCGCCATAAACACTCCATTTTAGAGTTTCAGCCAAATTGGAGTGGCAGGCTTGAAATGGATTGAGCACATTGCATCCAGCAGTGAAAGAGTCTGACCAACTGTCATAAGTCGGGGCATCCTTTGGTTCAGGTTCATTTGTTGCGCATGTAGACTCATAGTCCATTCCATCATCGGCGGAGTGCGCATCTAGCTTGATCTTTGACATATTTCTATCAGATCCAAAAGAGAGAATATTTCTTAGACTCTCAAACATTCTGGGTTGTGGAGGAGGATAATGATTCACATCGAGGGGTTGATTAACCATGTTGCTATCTTGGTTAGATCCATATCTATGTGAAGAACAAGGTTCTCTGTGATCTCTATGCGGTGGTTCTTCGTAATGACGCTGCTCCCAATCGCTTTCACTTTGTCCGTGTTGGCGTTTATTCCAGCTGTTTTCATAATTATTATTGTGATGGCTGTGTTCATGATGCACTCTTTCACGAGGGTGATTATAATATTGTGCGTCATCTCTCACATCACTGAGATGGGTAGGACATCCAAACCTTTCAGTAAACGAAGCAACCATAACATGAGGACTCCTGTAAGAGTATGATTCATCTCTTGGGTCAGGATGTTCTTGAACATTGTGGTGACCGCCAGGTTGTAAGTGAGGATGGTCTTGATTGTTCATGCGAGGAGATTCGTTTGCCTGGTCTTCCTCGTAAAACTGTTGACGAAGCTTTGGGGCTCCTTCGCGCAGGGCTTGGGATACCTTGTCGCGTGCCTTCACATCAGTAATCTCAAGCCAAGGACCATCTTTGACACTTCTTGTCAAGAAACGACCAGAAGGAGACTGCCTCTTTATATCTTTTAAGATTCGCTCAGCAATAATCCTCTTCTCACGTTTAAAGCGGGAGGTGAGGTAGACGCGCTTGTTTGTGGTCACTAGCTTTCTGAACTTCATGTTGCCAGGGTGTATGTTGATATCACCTCCTCTTCCACAAAGAACATCATTGTCGTGAGGTTCTACATCTATATCTTGGTTTGCCGCGTCTGGTTCATTCTTAACGTTCATAGCTACAACATCTATTTCTTCAGCATTAATGCACTCAACAGAGCTGCTTACTCTAAAACTTGGCTGGTAAGAAGGGGACATGTTCCGATGTTTGTTTGGTAATATTTGTGATGACTTTGAAGTGCGATTCTTAAATTATGAATGAACATTCCGGAAAAGTGGCGAATATATTCAGACTATTTCTGACTATTTTAGTACAATAGGGTCTTATGATCAGTTTTGTTGGGACCACTTCAGATCACTTCAATTCGTCGCGGAATCATCTTTGATCACAAAACATTAAGATTTTAAAGTAGCGATGATGAAGTAGTGATCGGTGATTGGGTCTCAGATGTATTATTCGGCAACAATTTGAATTATTATTTATAGATCTGAAAGCAAGCTAATCTGCAATGTAACGGTTCTAGTGGCAATATTCCAGCTATCAGCTCAAAAATCTAACAAGTAAAATGATTTGTAACATATGTCGAAACCTATTTCTTCATTTTATGTAATCTTGAAGATCTATTATTTCTTTCTACATTATGATGAGATTCAAAACTTTAGAACGCTGATGATTTCAATTGCTGCTTTCCTTGGTGATGATAATGATATCAAGGATGTCAAGTTCTTTCACTGAAATTGGCAAATAACAAGTAAACTAATATCGAATGGAATGGGGTGAGACGTTGAATGATTATCCTATACTTTCACTAAAGCTCATCTAAAAGAATTGGATAATTTTCTGCCACTTGATGCCCACTTGTGAAAAGCAATCTGCAATAGTAGTCCAAGACATCACAGATAGTCTTTGTACGTGTATTTCTGTCCAGTGAGCTACATGCCATTTCATTTCATTGCAACAACACTGATTGGCTTTCACACTGATTCTTGCGCCTGTAATGATGCAACTTACGTTTATTTAATGATGTTTTTTTTTTTAATATGTACTGCAGTGTAGGTATAGAACGGTGCCATCCGATTTAGAGCATGCACAAGTCTCGATGCCTCCAATATTTGAATCGCGAAATAGTACATCCACAGAATTCTCACTAACGACTTCAATCTCTTCTCTCAGCCAAAAATCATTCCATATTCTATCCCTCACCATAACACTCTCGTAATCCATGTTTTTTACAATTCCAATCTCAACCTATGTCCTAAAAAATCCAAAAAACAACATGATTCTATTACATTTACTTTGCCATGGGATGTCCAGAAATATACTCGGTAGCATCCTCGATACTCAAAATCTTATCCGCCTCCGCATCAGGAATTTCAATAGCGAATTCATCTTCAATGGCCATGACAACCTCAACGGAATCGAGGGAATCAAGTCCGAGATCATCTGTAAATTTAGCAGCGGGGGTGACCTTTGCTGGGTCTACCTTATCAAAGTTCTTGACAACGGTTACGATGCGATCGGTGACTTCCTTTGCATCGATGAAAGTCTGTAGTTTGTGGATTTAAAGGAATGAGTTGTTTGCCATGATGTGGTGTTTGTTATCGGTCGTAGTTGGGAATCAAGATTTAAAATGTCTTCATTTCAAGAATACGAGTGAAAATGGTGTATGATACTTACGCTACCTGCGAAATTTCTAACTAGGAAAGGGTGCTGCTGACGAGCAACCGTGCGGGAGGCAGTACGAAGTGCGAATCTGGAAGCAGAGGAGAACATGATATATATATATATTATATGACTGTAGAAGAATAAGGATAGATCAAGTTAGATATGAGTTTTAGTGCAAAATATGGGATGGAAGTTGCAACGCATCAGATTTAGTTGCGAAGAAGTAATTGCAATGAAAGGGTTTGATTCTACTCGATACGATCCGATTCGATACAACACAATACATGAAATTTTGTCAGTGCAAAAGATGCATGTGTGCTATCCTCATTCCTCATCTTTCCACCTAACTTCATTCTTTCATCCTCTCCTCAACCCCGGAAGCCATCAGAGACGCATGATATTACCGAAAGGTATACATCGAAAGGATGGCAAGTGCACATGCACGATTGACAACAAGGCAGCTAAGCAACATACCCCTTACCTTTTCGTGATTAATATGTGTGTGGAAATCGTCGGTCTTCCATCTTCCTTCCTTCTCTTGCGATTGCTTCTGATCTGTTCTGATGATGATGAGGTAATACGTCTGACCATCGTATGTCCGTGACATGTAAAAGGCCTTCTCTCAAACAGCCACAAGAAGAAGTGAGCGATAAAATAATATCTTCATCTTTTTCAGTTTCAGGTTTCCTGCCTCCCCCCCTCCTCCACAAACATTATTCCAATGACGACGCCGAGGAAGAATTTTTTTCCAAACCCACATATAAACAGCAACCATATTATCAAACGGATTGCCATTCATTTTACTCACTCACTTTGGCCTGGCTAAAGTATGGTAGTGAAAATTGTTGCTCCTACTACGACTGCTAGTAGAGAGTAGTAGTAGATTGTACTACTGCGATACTAGTACGAAAGCTAATGCTGGGCCAGTCTGTTCTACCAAGCATGCGGCATGGTGCACTGCAGTAATTACTACATACATACACAACCTAGCAATTAATATTTTATGTCTACAGTATATATATTGATACTTGATATTATGGTACTACGATCGTACTGTTGTACAAGGCAACTGCGTACAACATACAAAATTAGAAAGTGAAACCGGCTTCCCCCCCCCCCCCCGGACGACTCACACTGAATCTTGAAAGGCCTTATTGCGATTCATAATTAATATCCTAAAAATCAGTCGCATTTCCACAAAGCCCACCGCCATATATTTATTATTGACGGCATTTGGGCAGAAAGAGGGCTGCACCTACCACCTATCTCATATCTCGCATACCAAGTACTAAGGTAACCACTGCCTTGTTTCTCATACCTCTCACTTCTGCCCTCCTATCTAGCAACTGTTAAAATGGAATGGGAACAGCCATATTCACCAAGATTGGCATCAACACCCACTGCCAACAAGGGCGGGGGACTCCGCCGACGAAACGCCATCCAAACACCGACAGACTATACCAGCAGAACTTATGCCGAACCCAACCCTAACTCATCCAGCAAAACGATAAAAAAATCCTTTCAGAAACTGGACATGTTCCCCAAAATCGAACAAGATCTGACAGTTCACAGCGAATCCAATGCATGCACGGCAGTACTATCCTACCTCCTCCTCTTCATCATACTCCTGGCAGAAATATGCAATCATTGTTCCGTCAATAGAACTGTTGTGCAGCACATGACAGTGGATAAATCCCTTAATAAAAAGATGAGGGTTGATCTGAACATCACTTTTCCAGCCTTGCATTGCAATGATTTACATATTGATATCATGGATGTTGCGGGGGATGCGCACAATGACATACATGATACCATGGAAAAGACACGGTTGCACCTTGACGGAGGAGGATTATCAGTTGATGAGATTCAAGTTAGTGTCAACAAAGCTCATATGAAGGAGGTTGATAAACTTGCTGCAATTGATAAGAGTATGGTACCGGGGTATTGTGGACCGTGTTATGGAGCTCAAGATGATGAAAACCATTGTTGTGGTCATTGTCAAGACGTCCTTGATGCTTATCAGAAGAAACATTGGGATTCCAATGGTGTGAAGGACCTGGCGGAACAATGTGTCCGTGAAGGAAAGACAAAACCCAAAAGATTGGATTTCGGCGAAGGTATGTCTTTTTCGTGAAAATAAAGATTGATGATACCATATCTCTTTTGAAAGATTGAAATTTACTAACGCAGAATTGATTTGATTTGATCTGGATCATTCTCAGGATGTCGAATTGCGGGCTTTATGGAGTTTGGTAGGGTCAATGGAAATTTTCATATTGCCATTGGAGAAGGTATTGAGAGGAATGGGCAGCATATTCATACTTTCTTGCCAGAGGAGGTGAGCAAATTCAATGTCAGTCATGTGATTCATACATTGAGGTTTGGGCCAGCGTATGAAGAGCTCAATCCAAAGCCCATAAACTCCATGGAGAAAACCTCGCTTGATGGAGTCACCAAGATTGTGACAAAAGATAATGGTAAGTTGAGCAACACAAATACAGGTCCTATGTGCTCTTTGGGAAAGTGCATTGCCTCCTTTTATTTATTCATATTTACTAATCAGGATACTAATGCTTGGATCATGATTCATGGTTGCAGGAGTGTCGGGAATGTTTCAATATTTCATCAAAATTGTTCCCACTACATATAAGGGTAAAAAGATTGTACAGCAAATAGAACCAAACTTTGACATGACCAAAGAACCATTGCTTGAGACCAATAGATATTTTGTGACGGAAACTTATACACCCATGATGGAAGTAGATGAGGAAGATTGGCAGTTAGGGCAGGAATTTGAGACTGATGATGAAGTTCGTTATGCTGCATCCAAAGTTGGAGGAAAGACTGGTCTCGGACTTGATAAGCATGAGCATCATTTGAAGCAGAGAGCAATCCTATCAGGAGTTTTCTTTATTTATCAAGTGTATCCCTTTGCTATTGAAATATCAAAGAAGGAAGTTCCACTGACACATTTATTAATCCGAATCATGGCAACTATCGGGGGGCTCTTCACGATCGCAGGCTGGTTAGAGGCTGCAGTCTGCTCAAGAAAGAAGAGGAAGCAGAAGCGCGGTCTTTTTAAATGAGAAGTGAGCCAAACTTCTCCAATTGATGATGATGGCAGATTAGAAATTAGATAAACCATTAACATAATCTAAAAGCCGCAGATTTTAAACGTTGAGAGTTTACACAATTATGTGATTTTCCACGATACAGCACGTAAATATCTTTCCTTCGCAAATAGTGAAGAATGACGGAACAGTTAAAAGAATCTTTGTATTTTCAAATTCACAAATGATGATTCATTTTTCTTCTTATTCACTTCATTGTCTTCATTTGGTTGATGCTGCTGATGTTCAGACAATTGATGTTGCTGATTTGAAGCCACATTACTCCTGCCTTCATTTCGATTTCGTTCAAGGGATGCAGACCATGTTCCGAATCATCTTCCTTTCCATCAGTTTCCATAACAATTTTCTAAATAGACACAAACAGCCTGGTAACGAAGACGAAGTACGAAACATGCAACATGCCAACATGCCACGTTGTTATATGAACAAAGAATTCTATTAGGGGTCATGATAATATGACAAGTAACACATGGCCTAAACGGAACTGGCAGCGTTAAAGTATCAAATAACCACCAAGATTGGATGCTGATTGGTACCTCCTACGATGAATGCAGCATGCACACAACAGACAAGGAAAATTAGCTTGTCCGTCCCGGTTGTGTTTGTCCCATCCTTTCTGGGAAGTGTTCTCGTCGATGACTCTGATAAAGAAGTTTACGTCACCGCATCAATAGGATTAGCATTGGACACTCCAAACATAAAACTGCCCATTACATGGAATTGCCGAGATGGCAAGCTGCCGACTCAAGAAAAGGATGATATTCGACCAAAATCGCCTCTCAAATCTGTAAAATTTGAATTTTGCGGATGCACTTCGATTCCGATTCTTCATCAATATTCAACCTTTTGCAATCACTTCGAGCAATATGATAATTTTCACTCATTCGGGTATGATTGGAGACGAGATTTAAATGAAACGACAGACTTGCTTCTTGATTATTTAGAAAGGATCAAAGTGCGTTACGGGGTAGCTGCGCAGGTTATTTCACATTCAATGGGATGTCTCATAGCTGTTGCTGCATACAATACAGAACCGTCGCTATTTCATAGCACACTCTTCTGTGGTGGTATGTTTGCTGGAGGCTTCGGATTTTACCCAACAAACACAGAGGGCATGATGGTTGGTTTAAACAAAAAGTATTTAGGACCAGATGTAGTACACACTTTTCCTTCCATGTATGCAGCTGCATCACCAATGGGTGTTGGTAAGGATCCTATTTTGAGAAACAGTGAAGGAAGGCAACTGTGGCAATTTGCTGATTTACGAGATATGCAGAAGAATGTTGACATTGATATGTGGAAATATGACGATTGGAAAAAGTTTAGGATTGGGCCTTTTTTGTCTGATGAAATATCACCAGCGATGGAAGAACACGTCAAAACTTGCTTGAGACTAGGTTATGAATTTCAATTGAAGATGAGAAACCTTGAGGTTAAGGATAATGGCTATGTGGAGAAGGGTTCAAAAGATATAGATTTGTGTCCACCTGTAGCAGTGTTGGTTGGAGATCAGTTTCTTAAGCCAGATTCCTTTTTATGGGATACGGAAGAGAGTACAATCGTGGAATGGACTCCAGCACTCATCAAGAAATTAAATCCTAGTCACTTTGCTAAGACAGATGGCACTGTATCTTACATATCGGCCTCTCAACCGCCAATTCCAAAGGGTGTCAAAGTAAAAGAATACTTGGCTCGTAACAATGGTCCTGGCCTCGGCACTCACCGAGATATTATGAATGATATCGAAACTGTCGAACTTATTTTGAACGATTTGAAAGAGACTCTTTGCGTCAGATTGTAATGAAAGTGATTTACTGATTTTAAAAAATGATGATTTATATAATAATTCAAATCCCTTTTGAGATTGCCATAGTTGGCAAATTAAATGTGTTCAATGAGTAATAATGAGCGCAACTTTGAAGCCTCTATGAATCATTTTAACGAAACAGCAGGAATCCATGTTTTAATCGTTTTCAATCTGCACTGCTGCCTGGACTATAATATTTATTAATGCTTGAGAGCTTGATGCGGCTTTCCACTAAACTTTCTTTTCTTGGATCAACAGTCACGATTCTCTCATCTTCAGTTTGCACTGTAGGTATCTGTGTATTGTGTGATTCGTATTCTTTGATAGCATCGGGGACACCTTTGGCATACTTTGGAAGAGGCTCGTTGATGCTTGTTAATATTTGTTCAATAAAACTTTTCGTTGCAGCTGCTGGGAGTGAATCGTCACCTTGCTCTACTTCATTTGATTTTGAACCAGGACTTTCTTCAGCAAAAGAAAAGCTCGTGCCTGAAAAGTTTGTTCCAGGAGTCGATGCTGCGGTGCCAGGTGTGATGATAGCTTCCTTTTTACTACCATCTCCTACAGCTTCTTGATCAGCAGTAGTGTCGACAGTCAAGTCACCACTGATAGCAGATCCTCTATCAGCAGAATCCACAGCTTCGTCTTCTTGAAATGCGTCCATGCTTATTTCTTAAAAGGCAATTGAGTACTTCAGGGGAGTTGGAAGTAACTTTAGTGAGGAAGAAGCATTTTACTTCGATAGACCAATAATTTATTACAGACGCAGATTTACAATCAGAGAGTGGCTATTTGGGAATTTTTAGTACACAAATTTCTGGCGCGGGTTCATTTCTGGCGCGGTGACTCTATTATCTATTTTATATTTTATGCACACATGCTATGGTACATGCTATCGCTACCTACTAGCTACTCTAGCATGATGGCATCTGCAATTGTCATAATTGAAGATCCATAGCATATGAACAAATCAGCCACACTCGTCTGCTGCGGCTTAGCTCATATTTTATGCCTTCGAATCTGAAGTAGATGCACACATTAACTATTAACTATGATTTAATCCTCTAGTCAGAGATAGCTCCAATAGGTCTTTCCTCTGTTATGGACAGAGTCCAATCGTAGAAGGTCAAATCTACATTATGATATCATACAGTAATAGGAGCGTAGTATGTTACTTTCGTAATTTGAGTACGAAGCTACAGTGCGTAGTTGATGCCAAAGAATTATTGTTCGATGTGAAGAATTGTGATCGGAAAGAACGTTCCAATGGTAAGTCAAACATTATCTCCTCATATATTTTATGTTTATACCAAGCATAAACGAGTAAAACATTATATTTATCGATGCCTAATGATGATTACCATTAGTAGTTGAAATAAAGAGAGGATATTGCTTCACACGACTTCTACTGGTTTTTTTGCGAAACATTGGTTCCCTTATATTAGAGTCATACTCTTTCCTGTGATTGCCCTGTGACTGTCCTGTGATTGTCCTGTGATTGTCCTGTGATTGTCCTGTGATGATCCCTTCATACCTTATACATGTGTAACTCTGAAAAAAAATTAAGTGAGATTCCAAGTTGAAACGTTATGTCGACGTTATATGCACGTTCCTCAGTTTCTGAAGGCAAAAAATCGCAGATTTTGTCTGCTGCTCGTCGCTGGCACTTTTGGCAGTCGGAAGAAGACCATAGTAGTGTTTGTTCAAGAACTCTGCGTTGCTGAGTGCTGAGTAGTAGAGATTGTTATTAAAACATATGCAAGGATCGTGAAGAAGGCTGATCATGGCTCGAAGTGTAAAAGGTACTGGAACCTTCTTCTGCGCGCTGACAGTCTTACTCATTGTTGGATTTTACACTCTATTAGAATTGAATGTTTTGGATGATTTCCAAATTTCAGATGTTGTTGAGATAAAATCAGCTACGCAAATAAATGAGGAGACGGAAGCAGCTACATCGCAGCTTTTAGACGATGATCCTGTAAAAGATGATAAGAAGAACTACGTGACGAAAGTAGATGATAAAGTTAGTGATAGTTGCAGCGATTTTGACCATGGCGATATCTCACATTTGAAAAACTTGACTAGTATTTTCAATTGTGGTTCTGAATCGGGAACGTGCGAATGGTATTATCCATCCAAATTTTTGGACAGTACTTGTGGAGTTGGAAAAGAGTTTTCTTCCCAGCTTGACAACATGAAGGAAGTGTATGATGCAAAGGAGTTGTGGCTTAGCGGGCCTCCCATTGTTCTGCCTTGGGCTTCTATTATACCAGCAGACATGAAACCAAATCCTTTTAAAGACGGGCCTTGGAATCGCCATAACTTGAGTATGACTCATGTTCATAAGACTGGTGGAACTTCACTTGTGACTGCATTCGGTTCTGTGCTTTCCAAAGGCGCAAAGGGGAAGCGTCGTACAGTTTACATGCCTGGTAAGAAGCCTATGCCTATGACTGAGAAACAACAAAGACTTCGTGGAAAGATGCCTCCAAAAAGTTTAAATAAGTCTGTAATATATGGCCACTCGTATAATGATTCGTCTGCATTTTTGGATGGTGCAACGAAATACAAACGGCCGGAAGATTGGGGAGAAAAAGACCATACCTTATTTGCTGTCGTTCGTGATCCAGCGGAGAGGTTTATCTCTGCCATCGGCCAGGCGACTGGAGCTTTTGGATCGTCCGCTAATGGCATTGGTAAGCAGCTTCTCAACGAATGTCTGAAAGAGACCACCAAGGCGACTCTGAACTGCTTCATCGACTTGATGCAGACAAATAGCACATGGATTGAAGTGCATTTTACCCCAATGGTTCTTGAGATCTCTTTTGCGACAATCTACAAGGATATCCCCGTTGCGGTATTTCCCTTTACAGAAGTGTCAAATCTTCTCAGAGAATTAGCATCAGATCCTAACTCGAAGAAGAAGGATGGGCATAAATCTGGCTATCGCAAATCCGAGGTATTGACCAATTTAACGGTGGCTGACTATGACACTGAAATGCTTACGAAACTCTGTGACGTATATAAAATGGATGCCATACTAATGAAGCATCTGGGAATGCCAACCATGTGCGACAAGGTGTTGGATGTCTAGTTGCAATTATTGACTTGCTCCTATTTTTAGTGCTGCCAAATAACAATAAGGCTGCAGAAGTATTTGTATGTAACTTGTGTTCGCCTATGTTTTAAAATGCTATATCTATTCTTATTCGGATATTTTCAATATCGTAGCCTTCGTAATTATCATACTTCGCGTCTTACTCAAAACCGCCACCTTCAAAATCAATACTAGGAGAGTCCATATCGTCGTCTACCTCACTATCAGCAACTGAACTGCCGCTAATGAGAGATTTCTTCATTTCTTCTCGTACTTCCAATTCTCTCAGATTGTATCCAACGACCAGTTGCCACATGCAAAGTTGCGCCATTGCCTCTCCACTTTGTTCCGTGACAGTATTCTTGTCAATCTGACCTTCCCCAATACCACCCATTACAACATTCACTAAACCCTTCATAGCTCCCAGAATATCATCAGACATGGTGTTGGTGAGAGTATTGAGTTCTTGTTGGGGGAGGGTACGAATATACAAGAGCAGATCGTTACGAATTCCCTCTTCCTTGGCTTCACGTGTAGAAGAAAGTTCCTCTCGAAGCTTCGATACTTCATTTCTAAGTTCTGCCATGTAAGCTGCAGCATCTACCTCAACTTCCAACGATGATCCTTCCGAATCATCATCATCACTTTTGTTAACATCATCTGCATCATCGCCATCTTCGCTGCGAGTTCTGGCACGTTTCGTTTCATACCGAACCTTGATTTTCCCCTTGACCTTCCCGGAACTTAACCGTTCCTCATTATCATCGTCATCATCATCATCATCACCATCAAGTGCATCACTTTGTTCAAGTAGAAAGGTCCCGCTTTGATTCGTATCTCCCAAGCTTTGGCTCAAGCTAAGCCTATATTCTGCATTCTTAAACATGTAACCTGTCATTTGCAATTGAAACATGAGACTTGCCAACTTTTCTCCTGTGGTTATGGTCGTCGTTTCGAACGCCATCTTTGGGATTGTCCCAATGAGACCTAGAATGGTGGATCGTACCGCATCTTGGACACGGGGATGAGCCGTTGAAGTAAATTTTGAAATAAGATCCGATGGCGATAGTTTGGACACAACGTTAAGGTATGGATTATTGGCAAGTGAAGTTCCATTTGATGGTACGAGGAGCCCAGCCCCTTTCACTTCGTCATCATCATCATCATTAGCAACAGCATCATCATCAGCAGCAACATCATCAGTAGCAGCATCAGCATCGTCGTGGTCAGTTGTATCCGTGTCTGTTTCCAGTTCAGCGTTAGTGGTACTATTAATGGATGGGTGAGATGTTTCATTGGATACCTGGTCGGGTGTGTCAAAGTTTATTGGTAGAGCATCCTCTGATAAAGCAGCTCGGGCCTTTTTGAGGTTTTCGCTTTCCTCCGATGCTTTCCTGGGATCGAGAAAGTCGTCGAGGTTTCCATCAGGGTTTCCACCGTTGCTGTTGTTGTTGTTGTTGTCATTATTAGAATTATCGTTTCCATCGCCTGTGCTAGACATGTGGATAGGAGAAATACGGCTGACATGACGATTCTTGAGATTCGAAGTAGCATGAGCGGATGCAGGGAGGATGAATGATGATGGAAGTGACGGACTGAGAAAGGCGCTTGTGCATTTTGTGTTTGATGCAAGTAGAACACTTAGGGTAAGAGTTGCTGTTCTGCGATTCATCTCATAGGTGATGATGATGAAAAAGGTATTGAGGAGGCGACTGTGTGATTCCGTCGAGGTTCGTACAAAATAATGCTAGCCTGGTTGTTTGCTTGCTTGTTTGTTTATGTTTAGCGTGGAACTTCGTGGATCTTCTTCTTCTCCTGTTCATGTTCATGTTTGTACACCGCCAGCTATTAACAGCCACTTCATCAGGCAGATATCTTCTGAAGAGTTCAGATTCCCCGCGAAAAAGCAAATAATTATTAAATGTCATGTTGGGAAGAGATATCACATTCACGCACATAGTAGGTTTTAGGGGGTAGGACTGGTTAGGAGCTCATTACTGATGTGGTATGTACGCACGTCCATATTCCATGTTATGTCCATCAATCAGATCAGTTCATCATTCATTCATCATCAGACAAACGGAGGGTAGCAGTGCCAACAAGTACATTCTTCTACAGTTACAATTCAAGATACTCAGTTGTGGGAGATTTAGCATCGAGCTAGATTGATAGAACGAAGTAACTATCATGAAGATTGCTCCAACAGGCACTTTGATGTTTCTCTTATCGGCCATTTCCACCACTAGAAATGTTGCTGCTTTCACTCCCAGGGGTTTGTCCTTGACAAGAAATTACCACAGATCAATTCTTTCTTTGAATGCTGAACAGGGTGGACAGAATCAGAAGAAACAACAGCAACAACAGCAAGGAGGTGAGAAGTAATTGACACGATCAATGATGAACGTTCCTGGAACTTTTGGAAATACTTTTACTTGCGGAAGCAAAGAATGCTACCTACTTAATTATTCTTCCACAACATAACACAACCCATTCATTCATTTACTCATTCCTCACCTAAATTTGTTGCCGTCATCATATTATTATTACCAAAAGGCCAAAAAAAGCAAGGAGGGCAAAGACCCAAGAAGCAGAAGAATGCCTACGCATCCACAATCCTTCTTCCCGAGACCCCATTCTCCCAGCGCGCAAATGCGAAGAACCGTGAGCCTGAGATTCAGCAATTCTGGAAAGACACGAACCTCTATCAAAAACTTTCTGATTCTGCTGCTGCGGCTGGTGCCGAAAGATTCGTATTGCACGATGGACCTCCATATGCTAATGGAGATCTTCACATTGGGCATGCCCTGAATAAACTGTTGAAGGATTTTATTAACAGAAAGCAGGTTCTGAATGGGAAGCAGGTGCATTTTGTTCCTGGATGGGATTGTCATGGTTTGCCGATTGAGCTGAAAGTATTGCAGACCATGAAGAGTAAAGAGAGGCAAGGGCTCACTCCTATTTCACTTAGAGAAAAGGCTGCTGATTTCGCAAAGGAGACTGTTGAAAAGCAGAGTGAATCCTTTCAGAGATATGGGGTCATGGGGGATTTTGAGAATCCTTATCTGACTCTTCAGCCAGAGTTTGAGGCTGCACAGATTGGAGTATTCGGACAAATGTTTAAGAAAGGGCATATTTACAGAGGAAGAAAACCTGTTCATTGGAGTCCATCTTCGAAGACTGCACTGGCAGAGGCCGAGTTGGAGTATCCTGAAGGGCATGTTTCGAAGAGTATTTATGTTGGTTTCGAAGTTGATGAACCTAGTGAAAAATTGAAGGAGTTTCATGGGGAGGGAACAGAGGCTGTCAAGATTGCCATCTGGACCACCACTCCATGGACTATGCCTGCGAACCTTGCAATCGCTGTCAATCCTGAGATAGCTTACTCGGTTGTAGAGCACGAAAAGACTGGTAGATTGCTGGTCGCAACGGATTTGGCTGGTAAATTAGGGGTGAGTTATCCTTTGCGATCCACTGTTGTTTCGACATCATTCAAGCCCTGCGTGTGCTCATTCATATTTCATATTACATAGAAAAAATTCAATTTGCCTGAGGGAGAATCATTCAAAATACTGGCAACCATGACCGGAGATGATATTGTTGGCACTAAATACAGCCATCCACTCTATGATCGTAAATCTCCTATTCTCGCTGGAGGAGATTACATCACCACTGAGGCTGGTACAGGGCTTGTACACACTGCTCCCGGACACGGACATGAAGATTATCTTACTGGGTTGAAGAATGGTTTGGAACTTTTGTCTCCTGTCGATGATGTTGGTAAATTCACTATTGAAGCCGGTGAGCGTTTTGTTGGTATGAAGGTCTTGGATGAAGGAAACACAGCAATCATTGAAGCTTTGACTGAGACTGGATCTCTCCTATTGGCAGAAGACTATCCTCATAAGTACCCATACGATTGGCGCACCAAGAAACCTACCATCACCCGTGCTACTGACCAGTGGTTCGCCAGTGTTGAAGGATTTCGTGATGATGCTTTGAAAGCTGTAGATACGGTGAGTTTAGTGAGGAATATACGAGCCAAATGATTTTCTATGTGCATTTTGTTTGACTAATGCGTGTTTTCTCCCTTCAATGCGATAAATAGGTTCAGTGGATTCCTGAGGTTGGTAAGAATCGTATTAATTCCTTCATAACCGGAAGAGGTGATTGGTGTATTTCCCGTCAGAGATCGTGGGGAGTTCCAATCCCAGTATTTTACGATAGAGAGACTGGAAATGAAGTTTTGGTGGACGAGGATACGCTTGAGCATATTCAATCTATTGTTGCTGAGCATGGAACTAATGCTTGGTGGACAATGACTGAGGAAGAATTATTGCCTGATAAGTACAAGGCCGAGGCTGACAAGTGGAAGAAGGGAACGGATACTATGGATGTTTGGTTTGATTCTGGATCAAGTTGGGCTGGAGTAGCAAAGGCAAGAGATGAGCTTGCGTACCCTGCTGATCTATACCTTGAGGGAAGCGATCAGCATCGCGGATGGTTTCAGAGTAGTTTGTTGACTAGTGTGGCTGCAAATAACCAAGCGCCTTACAAAGCTGTCCTTACCCATGGTTTCGTCTTGGATGAGAAGGGTTTTAAAATGTCAAAATCTCTTGGAAATGTTGTTAGTCCACTTGAGATTATAGACGGAGGCAATAATCAAAAGCTTGATCCTGCCTATGGTGCAGATGTACTGCGTCTTTGGGTTGCGTCTGTTGATTACACTGGTGATGTCTGCATTGGGAAGAATCTTATCAAGCAGACTTTTGAAAGTTACCGGAAGTTGAGAAATACTGCAAAATACCTGATTGGAAATTTGGCAGATTTCAAACCCAAGATCGATTCTGTCGCATATGATGATTTGCCTTCTATGGACAAGTGGATGCTCGGAAGACTCAGTTCAGTTCTCCGAGAAGTTGATGTTGCCATTGATGAATACCAATTCAACCGAGCAACACAGGAGCTTTTAAGATTTGCTTCTGCGGAACTATCAAACTTCTATTTGGATGTTGCAAAGGACCGTCTTTACATATCTGCCATTGACGACCCCAGGAGAAGAAGTTGTCAAACTGTCATTCATGCATGTCTTGAGGGATTCGCAAAGGCAATTGCAGCTATTCTTCCTCATATGGCAGAAGATATTTGGCAGAACCTTCCCTATGACACCGAATACGAGAGTGTGTTTGAAGGAGGATGGCCGAAGGATCTGATGGCATATCCTGATCATGACGGAGAACAGTGGACTTTGGTTCGTGAACTTCGTGATGATGTCAACAAAATGCTTGAATTGGCTCGTAATGACAAGCTTGTCGGAGCTTCTTTGGATGCTGCTGCATATGTGTATGTACCAGACGAAGACAAGCGTATCATTTTGAATAAACTTGATGGAGATGAAGATCTCATTTCACCGCCAGTGAAAACTAATGGCGTTGATGAGCTCAGAAGTGCACTCATGCTATCTCAAATCAAATTTGTAGATACACCAGAAGCAGTCTCTGAGTTATGCGACGAAAAGTACGTATCAAAAACCTCAATTAGTGGTTGTGTAGTTGGTGTCAAGCAAGCAGAAGGATCGAAATGTGGAAGATGTTGGTTTTATGACAACCAAGTAGGAAAACATGGTCTCTTGCACGATGGCATTTGCCAGAGATGTAACGAGGCCATCTTCAGCTGGGAAAAGGCAACAGAACAAAAGTTTGATCTCGTCGTGCCTGAGGAACAACCTGTTGCATAAATCAAATATGTACAGCGCTGAACCCTTTCATAAATGTTTAATTCAGTTGAAATACCATAATCTGATCGTTATAGTTTCAATTGTTGCTTTTGTTGGAATTAAGCTCAAAAATGATGTGGAGATTTTGGTTTATTTTAAATAACATTTACATTTGAACATTCATTACACAATGTGTCTGTATGATTCCAGTGTCTATTGACGTGAGTGCTAGAACTGTGAAAGACATCAATGCATTATGATTTAGATCTTGATGAGTTTAACCTTCTTTTCATCCACGGGAGGATTTATGAACCTTGCATAAGCAGTTGTCATTGCGGTAGGACAGCAACAGGGGAACACAACAAAGAGACAACCGCAAGACGCGATTGATCCGAAGATGAACATCAATGCAGCAAAAAATGCCCACTGCTCACCAGACCATTCGGAAGGTACAGACTGGTATGTGTTCTGCATGTGCGAGACAGTGTAATTCTTAAATTTTTCCCTTACTGTAGCAGTTGTATTGTAACTAGTTGTGTTAGTGCCAACATCATCATCAGTTATCACAGTATCATCATCAGCCACCACAGTATCATCGTATCCATACGTAAGATCGCGTTCGTTTGATCTCAGGTTAGCACCATTGACCACGAACATGATTAGCTGGAAAGCAGATAGAAGGAAGAAAGTAGCCTGGGAACGCATTTTATCTTTCTGTCTTTTCCTAACGAATTTATGAACAAAGCAGTTGAGGCTTGAAAAATAAAGCAGTTGACCTTGAAAAATGTGGCGAGCCTGCGAATGTCAATATCGCCAATAGGCTAATCGCTACTTTGGAATATAAATAATCTGTTGGGGACAGCTAAATTAGTCATAATTCTCAATTTGGACAGTCGTTGATCCGATCAATGGTCGAGTATGGTGGTAGTGTTCCTACTAGCTAGTAGCTAGCTGCTATGTAGAGAGAGAGAGAGAGAGAGAGATTATCTTCTTGTTTTCCTGGTTGTATTTAGGATTAGAGATTAGAGATTAGAGATTAGAGATTAGAGATTAGAGATTGCAAAATGTCAATGAATACCTAATTAGACCTGTAGTAGCATCAGTATTCTTCTGAGCAGGAACCTTTTTACTTCCTGAGCTGTCCTGAGTCTTGCCTGAGTAAAGGTTTTTTTTCTGCGCGCCAGCTTGATAATTTGGTTCAGAAGATGATTCTTGCAACACAAGCTCTCATCACGAAAGCAAGTTGTCAGTTTCGGTTTTTCCCGCTTGTCCACCGCCATGTTTATAACCAGCTTTTATAGAGATCGAAGATAGAGTCTAAGGATTTTGCCTGTTGGCGATTTTAGGAAAGAGACGACGACTTTTAATGAGAATAAAGATGGGGTTCAAAAATGCATGTAGATGCACAAATGCCGCTTATTAGTGCTGCTTCCATCTTTCGCACATTGAATTCGGATTGTCTTTACTCTTTTGTAATGCCTAGCAGTCTGGAGCCTTTGCACTAAGAAGGAGCTTGTGGTCACAGTCCTAAATTTTTGGATTTTTTGAGGCAACATAATTTAGATTTGAAAGAATTCATGGATGATTATGTAATGCCTAGCACTCTCGAGTCTTTGCACTAAGAAGTTTGAGGATTCACAATTTCTAAATAACCACAAAGTATAAATACATTGAATACAGTGATTAGAGCAACGAATTAA